>Ga0129307_1000018_pt1 | contig 273728 bp, 244 predicted proteins | sample P1105metagenome_FD_94437 | JGI IMG/M metagenome (GOLD analysis project Ga0129307, IMG submission 94437) | Capybara group fecal microbial communities from Wisconsin, USA - P1105 metagenome | ecosystem: Host-associated > Mammals > Digestive system > Large intestine > Fecal | place: USA...
GTATCAGAGAAGCCAGAAATCTTTTTGGTACCAATAATAATAACAATAAGATTATTGTTGTTATGTCCGATGGCGAAGCAAATTATTCTTATAAACCTACCGGCGCCGGCTCAGGAAATTACAGTTTTAATACCGGTAATAGTTTTTCGATTTACAGCTTTAATTCAGAAACACAGAATAGATATGTCCATGTAGATAAACAAAGAGTGTATTGGAAGAATGGTGCGTATCGCTGGAGCAATAATAGAAATGCAGAAGTTGTCCCCTCTCAATATGTAGAAGAGTATTGGTCTTTGGGAACTAAGTATCGTGTTTACTATAAAAATGTATATGGGGTAAAGAAATACTTTTTACCTAGCTCCGTAGATGACGACGATGATGTTACGTATGAGACTTTCTACGGCTTTCCGATGAGGGATGCGGCTGTTATGGAAGCTCAGCTTGCTAAGAATGCAGGAGTTAAGTTCTATACAGTTAAGTATGATACAGATAATAAAGATGCAATCTTTGCATTAAAGAACATTGCATCCATGAATTCTGAAACAAATGCGCCCCTTTTCTATGAATCAGCCGTTGATTCAATTTCAAACATCTTTTCACAGATTGCTACATCTGTAGGACATGACGTTGCAGCAGCAAAGGGAACAAGAGTAACAGATGAACTTCCTACATACATGAACTTCTTTATAGGTAAAGATGGTAAGCATGTATTAACAGGCGACACTAAGGGCGCTTCAATTGAAGGAAGCAAGCTTACTTGGAACCTTAACGATTATGACTTAAGCAAAGATAAGACATACACACTTACAGTAAGATGTACTGTAGATTTACAGGCTATGATCAGTGCTTATGCCAAAGAACACGGCATGACTGTTGATGCTGTTAAAGAAACAATGAAAGACAGCTCTTTGACATTTAGCTTAAATAAAGAAGTAACTCTTTCTTATACAGATATTTCAGGTAACAACGTAGTAAACACTGACCTTAATGCAAGTGCAAATACAGTGCCTTATACAAGTTACACCACATATCCTTATGGTGTTACATACACTGTAAACGGTCAGGCAATCGACACAGAAGAAACCTATTACGATTTTGCCGGTGAAGAAATCACATACAGTGAAAACTTGATTTCAAGTGCTGTTAAGACAGAGTTCCCGGTTTCTTTGTACAACTATGCAGTAGATAAAGAAACAATTACAGTTAGCTCTTCTACAAAAGAAGTATTTAACGTAGCTATTACGAGCAAGACTGCAACAGTTTCTTTTGTTTCTACAACTCCTTCAGGAGATGTGGCAGTATGCGAAGATCAGACAGTTGCAATCGGAAGCGCAGCTACAAATCCTTTTGCCGATGAAGCATTAAAGGCTCAGTACGAAGCGCTTTACAACCAGGCAATGGCAACTGAACATCCCGATTTGGTATATACATTCAATACATGGGAATCAGTTGAAGGAAATAACACAAGCATTTCAAACATTCAGGCTAACGGAACGTTCAAAGCAACATTCTCATCAGCCAAGAAGAAGTTTAATGTTACATTTGATACAAGCGCAGCTAACGGAGCTGAATGGGCAAAGGCAGTTGCTAATGTAGAAAACCTTGAATACGGAAACACCGTATCCGAACCTTCAGATGTAATTGACAATACAAAGCTTCCTACAGGTGTGGCTTCAATCGGAGTTACATGGAAGTTAAACGGCGAAGCTTATGACTTTAGCTCACCTGTAACAGACAACATTACACTTGTTGCTGATTATCAGACAACAATGAAGCAGTACACTGTTAAATTCGTTGATTTTGACGGTGCTGAAATTGCAAGTGAAACAGTTACACACGGAAATACAATTCCTAACTTTGCTTCAAAGACTGTATCTGACAAGGTTACAGATGAAGTTATTTACCACTGGAACAATACATGGAGTGCAGTTGAAGGCCAGACTTCATATTCTGTATATGCGGATACTGTTGTAACAAGCGACCTTGTGTTATATCCCGGCAAGGAAGAATGGGGTAATAACTTCACAATTACATGGAAGTTTAAAGATCCTTCAAATGCTCAGAACGTTACAAGAGACGTACCAAATGTTAAGCGTTTTGCAGATCAGGCAAAGCCTGATTCAGTAAATGCGCAGACTTTTGAGTATCACGGAGTTGTTTACACATTAACCGGTTGGTCACTTGAATCCGCAACATCTTCAACTGTTAACACAGGTGATGCTTCTGTTTCAAACACAACAGGTAATGTAACATTTGTAGCTAATTACACTACAGAACAGCTTGAGTACACATTTACATTTAATTATAAAGACGCATCGGGTAACGATGTAAGCGATACAGTTGAGCACCTCCACTGGGGTGATGAAGCTACAGCTCCTTCACTTCCTTCATACGATGTTGTTGATGATAACGGAGACGTAGTTGAAACTGTTACACAGACAGGTTGGGACAACGATGCTTACTTACATGTAGAAGCTGACGGTTCTGCAAGCGCAACTTCAGAATCCACAGCTCACTACATCATTACATTCGTTGATTCAATCACAGGTGAAACCATTTCAAGACAGAACGTTCTTGACGGAGAAAGCCCTGTAGAACCTGACTTTACACACGAACTTATTACCGGACGTGTTAAGAAAGAAGCTTCAGAGTGGAATACAGAAATCACTCCCGCTTCAGAAAATGTAACTTACTACACAGTAGTTACCACAAGCATTAAGTGTGACGCAGTTCACATGCTTAACGGTGAAATCTTTGGCGATGTCTTTGATGAAAGATGGGTTGAAGAAAACACTACATACACAACAACAGATACATACTCATATCCTTATGTAACAACTGCAGGCACAAAGTATGAAAGAGCAGATTCAAATGACCTTTCAATCTGTGCAACTGCTGACAATTATCGCGTAGTTATCGCACTTAAAGAATGTGAAAAGGGAACAATTGCTTTCTATAACTACAGAAATCAGCTTATTACCTCTTCAACAGGTTACGTTGGAGATGCACTTAAGATTGATGTTCCTACAGTAACAGCTCCTGAAAACACATTTACTACAGTAAATAAGCTTGCAGACGGCTGGTTTACAGATGCAGAAGGAAAGAACGCTTACACAGGTTCATTCACATATGCAACAGGCTTAACAAATCTTTATGCTAAAGAATTGGTAAGCACCAGAACATTTACACTTAAGTTCTTTGATGAAAATGGTAACTTCTTAAGCGAGGTAACAGGTCTTTCAGATAAGGATGCGATTTTAACCGCTGTAGCCGGCGCTAAGGAGCCCACGAAGAAACCCACTGAGGAACTTATCTTTAACGGTTCATGGGATGCAGTAGTTTATGTTGATGCTAACGGATTAACAGATACAGCAATTGATAACTGGGCACTTTTAACCGATGACAGCACTAGCGTTACCTTTGGTACAAAGGCTAAATTCACAGATGAAACAAGATATTACCACGTATACTTTAAAGTTGGTGATGAAACAATTAAAGACCAGAAAGTTACATACAAGGCAGCTGCATCTGCTCCTGACGGAAGTAAGATAGAAGAACAGATGACAGGCGATGCTTATAAGAATAAGCAGTTCATCGGATGGGATAAGCCTTTTAATGAGATTAAAGAAACAACAACAGTTAATGCTGTATTTGCTGATAAGCACACTCTTACATACGTAAACGAAGACGGTACAGTTCTTTTGAAAGATGTATATCCTAAGTTTGGTATCGATTCTTATGTAGCTACAGTTGTAAGCGCTGAAGATGCTAAGGCAGATAAGGTTTTAGGAAAGACAGCATATCATTATGATTTCAAGGGCTGGAAGTTAGATGAAGAAACTGTTAAGCGGGAAGGCGACACAGTTGACCTTTCAAAGGGTGATGTAACTCTTACAGCAACATACAATGAAGACATTCCCGGATACTTCTTTGTAAGAAATCCTTGGGAAGGAATGCCCGTTGAGCCTCAGGGTCACGATTCATCCGAATACTCAAGCGGACGTGTAATTACAAAAGATAACTTTGATTACGCTAAGTTTAATGCCGATGCTAAGTATGTTTACTTAAATGCGGATACAGCTTCAGTAATTAAAGAAACAGCTCCTAAGTATGAAAACTTCTTAGGATTAACAAAGAGCGTACCCGAAGTAGCTTCTTTACACATCAATGCAACAGTTGATTGGTACGTTGTAAAGGTACAAAAAGACGGTATTCACATTGACGGATATCCTACATACGTACATGATTCAGTTTCTGTTTCAGCTATGTACGACGGAACAAACCAGGCAGAAGCTCTTTACAATGAAGTAGTTTCAAAGGCTGACGGTGTAAGAATTAACAAGGCAGAGTTCCTTGAAAAGGTCGGCGAATTAAAGAATGTAACTTCAAAGTCATTTACTATCGACGGTACACTTACAGTTGGCGCAACAAGAGCAGCTAACTCAGGACATGACATTACAGTTAAGATGCCCATCACACTTGCTGTTACAGCAAGAGACGTAGTGCTTACAAGTGCAACATCATCTAAGGTATATGACCGTGAAGCACTTAAGAGCGAAACAGTAGAAGTTACAGGAAGCGGATTTGTGGCAGGCGATGCTCCTACATATTCAGACTTTGCTGAAATCACAAATGTTGGTTCTGTAGAGAACACATTTACTTACACATTCGCAGACGGCGTAGCAGCTAACTACGATGTAACAGTAAACTACGGTACACTTACAATTAACTCTTACGATGACGAAGTTGTTGTATACGTAAAGGGTGCTACAGATGAAGTTACATATGATAAGGAAGACCACGTTGTTAAGGGATATGAAGTTTCTGTATCAGGAAACGACGTTTACAAAGTAGAAGATGTTGACTTTGTAGGAACTTCCGATTCTGTATCCGGTAACGATGCAGGCACATATGACATGGGTATTTCGGGTAACGACTTTGTTAACACAAATACCAACTTTACAAACGTTAAGTTTGTTGTTGAAGACGGTAAGCTTGTTGTAAACAAGAAACCTTTGACAATTACAATTAACAGCACTGCAAAGACAGAAGGCGACTTAGATCCTCGCTTAACTTACACAGTAGAAGGACTTATAGACGGAGATGATCTTAAGGTAGATCTTTACAGAGATCCCGGCGAAGGTACAGGTACTCGTACAATTCACGCTCGTATTACCGTAAGCCCTAACTACGAAGTAACGGTTAAGGAAGGCACATTAAGAATCGATGAAATTGTAACTTACGATGTAGTTGATGATAGACCTGCTGAGACAGATCCTACACCCGGACAGCCCGCAGGACCTCAGCCCGGAGGCGGACAGCCCGGAGGCGGTCAGCCTGCAGATGCTCCTACTCAGGTTGCAGGAGAAACAGTTGATGAAACACCTGTAGTTACAATTGATAACAACGAAGTTCCCATGGCAGCAGCTCCCGCTGAAGGTAAGCAGGGAATGAAGATCGAAGACGAAGATGTTCCTATGGCAGTTCTTTCACAGTGCTACATTCACTGGGTAATTCTTGCAATTGCACTTGTATATGCTATCTACGCTACACTTCGTGCAGTACAGAACAAGAAGGAACTTGAAGACAACGAAGAACTTGCAAAGAATAACAACTAAGGAGGAGACAATCATGGAAGAAAACAGAAAAGCTACTGATAAAAAGCACATCCTTGATTGGGTGGTAAGCGGCATTGCTCTTGTAGCAATGATAGTTCTTTACTTCTTCTGGGGATGCCCGATAGACCTTTGGGCTACACTCCTTTGCTTGGTAGTGGTAGTTGCAGGTTCAATCTTGCTTCACATGCAGCATAGAAAGTTAAAAGAACTTAGATAGTTTTTAGAGCCGAGTCGAAAGACTCGGCTCTTTTATTAATTGACAGGTAATGGGGTGAAAGTTATCATAGTTGTGGGAAAGTTTATTTAAATAAACAATTTTTCGGAGGTAACAATGAGCTTAAGAGCTAAAATGCAGCAGGAAGTTATGCTTATGAACATGGAGTCTGAAATCGAAGATCGTGTAAAGAAAGCATATGGCAAGAAGATTAAGAATTGCTCTAATAAAGAACTTTATTATGTCCTTCTTAACTTCACAAAAGAAATGGCAGAATTATCGGAAAAGATTTCCGGTGACAAGAAAGTATATTATATTTCCGCAGAGTTTTTAATCGGAAAGCTTCTTTCCAATAACCTTATAAATTTAGGTCTTTACAATAAAATAAAAGAAATCCTTTCTAAAAACGGAAAGACTCTTGCAGAAATCGAAGAATTTGAGCCCGAACCTTCTCTTGGTAACGGAGGCTTAGGCCGTTTGGCAGCATGTTTTCTTGATTCAATCGCAACCCTTGGATATCAGGGAGACGGTATCGGCTTAAACTATCACTTCGGTCTTTTTAAGCAGGTATTTAAGAATAAGCTTCAAAAGGCGGAGCCCGATAAGTGGATAGAAGATAAGTCCTGGCTTATTGACACTGACACATCCTTCCAGGTTCACTTTAAAGACTTTACATTAACTTCAAAGCTTTATGACTTGGACGTTGTGGGCTATCGTAACGGCACCAACAAGCTTCATTTATTTGACGTAGAATCAATAGATGAATCGATCGTTGAGCAGGGCATTACTTTTGACAAAGAAAACATAAAGAAGAATTTAACACTGTTTCTTTATCCCGACGATTCCGATGAAGCAGGAAACTTACTTAGAATTTATCAGCAGTATTTCCTTGTTTCGAATGCCGCTCAGCTTATTTTAAAAGAGCTTAAAGAAAAGCAGTACGACCTTCGCCGTATGTATGATTATTGTGTAATCCAGATTAACGACACTCACCCCACAATGATTATCCCCGAGCTTATAAGGATACTTGTGGATGATAAGGCTTTCACCATGGATGAGGCCATTGAAGTAATCTCAAAGACCTGTGCATACACCAATCATACAATCCTTGCGGAAGCCCTTGAAAAATGGCCCTTAGAGTACCTTGAAAAGGTGGTGCCTCAGCTTGTGCCCATCATTAAAGAGCTTGATAAAAAGGTGCGCGCTAAGTACAAGGATTCAAAGGTTTATATTATCGACAAAGATAAGCGCGTTCATATGGCGCACATCGACATCCATTACGGATTTTCCGTAAACGGTGTGGCTTCTTTGCACACAGATATATTAAAAGAAACCGAGTTAAATCACTTTTACAAGATTTATCCCGAAAAGTTTAACAATAAAACAAACGGAATCACCTTTAGACGTTGGCTTTTATCCTGTAACCACAATTTGGCAGACTACTTAACAGAGCTTATCGGAAACAGCTATAAGAGAGACGCCACAAAACTTGAAAAGCTTCTTGAGTTTAAGGATGACGAAATGGTGCTTGACAGACTCTTTGAAATCAAGCAGGACAAAAAGAAAGAGCTTTGTGCTTACGTAAAGGAAAAGGAAGGCGTGGAGCTTAACCCTTATTCGATTTTCGACATTCAGGTTAAGAGAATGCATGAGTATAAGCGCCAGCAGATGAACGCTTTATACATCATCCACAAATACTTAGACATTAAGCGTGGCAAGAAACCTTCCGTGCCCATCACCTTTATTTTCGGCGCCAAGGCTGCCATGGCTTACACCATTGCAAAAGACATTATTCACCTTCTTTTATGCTTACAAGACATCGTAAACAATGATCCTGAAGTAAGCCCCTACATGAAGATTTTATTTGTGGAAAACTATAACGTTAGCTACGCAGAAAAGATTATCCCTGCCTGCGATATTTCAGAGCAGATTTCTTTGGCATCAAAAGAGGCATCCGGAACCGGCAACATGAAATTCATGCTTAACGGAGCCATAACTCTTGGCACAATGGATGGCGCAAACGTAGAAATCCACGACCTTGTGGGAAAAGACAATATCTACATCTTCGGTGAATCTTCAAAGAACGTAATCAAGCACTACAAAAAGGCTGACTACGTATCAAGAGATTACTACGAAAAGTCAAAGGTCATTAAAGAAGCCGTAGACTTTATCATGAGTGAAAAGATGTTAAAGACCGGCAAGAAAGAAAACTTAAAGCGTCTTTACGACGAGCTTTTAAACAAAGACTGGTTCATGACTCTTCTTGACCTTGAAGCATACATTGACAAAAAAGAAGAAGCATTAAAGGATTACGAGAACCGCTCCAAGTGGAAGCGCATGATGCTTGTAAACATCGCCAAGGCCGGTTACTTCTCATCTGACCGCACCATAGAGGAGTACAACAATGACATCTGGCACTTAAAGACCATGGATTAGGGGCCATATGAGCAAGGCTCTTTAAAAACCGTGCATTGACAATTTAATACAACGGGGAATCATATATTGTTTCTCGACCCGCTCTCGCTTAGGACTCCGCACTAACGGCCGCGGGCTATAAAGAAGCCCGCTCGCTAAACTCGCCGTTCCTTTCAGTCCGTCTCGTTAAGCGCCGAGGCTGCGTAAAGTCTCGAATACAATATATGATTCCCCGTTGTTTTTTTATTGTTTGTAAATGGTTTTTAAAGAGCCTTGCTCATATTAGCATTTGTGTACTTTGGATTGCCTGTGACGTCTTCAATGAACCAAGAAGGAGCCTTGAAGGAGTTTGCCTCTTCCACAGATTCAAACTCTACTTCTGCGAGGAAGAGGGGTGCAAACTTACCTAAAAACTCATCGAGTTCAATGGTGTATTTGTCATATGGAATCAAATAGCGGTTTTTGGTGATGATGTTTCCATCGGCTTTAGCAAGTAGGTGCTCGTAGCTTTCTTTTGTGAGGGGAAGGTTGTACTCTTCGCGAGAGAGTGAACCCTTGCCCTTGTAAGTTAAATAATACGTGTCGTTTTCTTTTCGCACTCTGACTACGGGCTTTGTGGCAAGATAACCCTGCTCAAGGCTTAAGCAAGGGTACTTTTTATAGTCTATGTCTTTTAAATCAACAAGAAATTTTCTTTCTATTTCAACTCCCATGTTTACTCCCTAATTACTTAATTTTTTTATAAAAAGAGTATATCACATATGGTAAAAACAGACCAAATTAAGTATAATTTACCTTATAAGCGGATTATGCGCGGGAGGTTACAATTTATGAGAATCGGAGTTTTCTTTGGGGAAAGATTCGAAGAGGTTGAGGCGCTTACTGCAGTGGATATTTTAAGACGTGCAGGATATGACGTTGAGACCGTATCTGTGAGTCATTCTCATCACGTGGGCGGTGCCCATTCGATCATCGTAAAGACAGATTTTGTGGTGGATGAAGTCTGGTTTAAGACTTACGACATGCTCGTGTTACCGGGCGGTGCGGGCCATAAAAATCTCGAAAAATGCGATTTACTCATGAAATACATTTCCAAGTTCAACGAAGAAGGTAAGTTTCTTGCGGCTATTTGTGCGTCCCCTTCTATTTTGGGCAAAGCGGGCGTGCTTAAGGGTAAGAAGGTTACATGCTTCCCCGGATTTGAGGATAAGTGTATCGGTGCGACGGTTGTAAACGAAGAAGCCGTGCTTGATCAAAACATCATCACGGGCAGATCCGCCGGATGTGCAGTTTCCTTTGCTTTGAAAATAATCGAAGCAATTGATGGGAAGGAAAGGGCACAGAAAATGGCAGAGGAAATCTGCTACGATCATTTTTAAAAAGAGGTAGAGAGAGAATTATGAATTTGAAAGAAAAACTTGAGTCAATCGGGCAGTCTCAGCTTTTGAGATTCGAGTCCGAGCTTTCTGATGCCCAAAAGAAAGCGCTTTACGAACAAATCGAAAGCATTGACTTCTCTGTTTTGGACGAGCTTAAAAACAGAGGTAAAGGTTTAAAGAGAGGAAAGATTACTCCTTTGGAAGCTTTGGACCTTGATAAAATCAATGCAAAGAAAGATTTGTACAAAGAAACCGGAGTAAAGGCACTAAAGGATGGGAAAGTTGGTGCGGTTTTACTTGCAGGTGGCATGGGAACAAGACTTGGATCTAACGATCCTAAAGGTATGTACAATGTTGGTATCACTCGTGAACTTTTCATTTTCCAGTGCCTTATCAACAACTTAACAGATGTAGTTAAAGAAATCGGAAGCTACATTCACCTTTTTGTAATGACAAGCGACTTAAACTACGATTCCACCACAAAGTTCTTTAAAGAAAAGAACTACTTTGGATATCCCGAAGAATACGTTCATTTCTTCAAGCAGGAAATGGCAGCTTGCTGCAGTTACGAAGGAAAGATTTTACTTGAAAGAAAAGATAAGGTTGCGGTTTCTCCTAACGGAAACGGCGGATGGTTCTTATCAATGATAAGAGCGGGCCTTATGGATGTTATCAATAAAAACGGTATCGAATGGCTTAACGTATTTGCCGTTGATAACGTGCTTCAAAAGATTTGTGACCCCGTATTTGTGGGTGCCACAATTATTGAGAAGAAATCAATCGGAGCAAAGGTTGTAAGAAAGAACGCTCCCGATGAAAAGCTTGGAGTTATGTGCCTTGAAGACGGCCATCCTTCAATCGTTGAGTATTATGAGCTTACGGATGAAATGAGAGATGAAGTTGATGAAAGAGGCGAAAGAGTTTATAACTTCGGCGTTATCTTAAACTACTTATTCAATGTGGCTGAAACAGAAAAGATAGTTAACAATTCCCTTTCTTATCACGTAGTTGAAAAGAAGATTCCTTACATCGATGAAAAGGGCAATGAGATCAAGCCTGAAGAGCCTAACGGCTGTAAGTTTGAGCAGCTCATTCTTGATATGATCTACATGGCAGATACCTGCCTTCCTTTCGAAGTTGTAAGAGAAAAGGAATTTGCTCCTATCAAGAATAAAACCGGTGTTGATTCCGTTGAATCCGCAAGAGAATTGTTACAAAAGAACGGCGTAACACTTTAAGATAAGCATTCACCGTATGTAAAGGAAACGCCAAAGTTTCTTTTACATGCGGTGTTTTATTTTAAATATATGAGGAGGGTTTATGGGAAAATTCATTAAGGCGCTTTTATGCGCATCTTTACTTGTGTCTATGGTTTCTTTCTGCGGATGTGGCAAAGAGACTGCCAAGGCATCTACAGATTCTGTATCTTCAGTAAGTGTGGAAGAAAAAACTGAGCAAACGGAAGAAGTAAGTGAGCCTTCTGTTTTAATCGAAGACTTCTACGATCCGGAAAAAGTCTATGTATTCCTAAATGAAACGGAAGAAGCAATTTTGGGCATAACGAAAGAATACCTTGTGGCATGTGGGAAATTAGACGCTTCCGACAAGCTTTTCTTTTCATCTTCAAGTGATTTTCAAAATGCGGTAGGTCCCCAAATGAGGATTACAAATGACTGGGACTATCAGATGCTTACTTTCACTCTTAAAGACGGAAGCCTTGATAAAATCTTTGTTACCGATGTTGTAAGGTCAGGAAGCGAAAACGGTGAGAAACTTAAATCCGTTAAAGTCTGCGACATGGAAGAATATGTTAAGGCTATAGAAGAAATCGGTGATGAATACAACAGTATCGTGCCCTATTCCTTATGCAACACTCTTGATGCGCCCATTTCATATTTAAGGGCTTTAGATATGGCCGATGTGGTTTCTTTAATCGGTGATGCCGAAAAAACCGGAACTCTTACAAGAGACTCTGCGCTTATGGACTACATATACGCAAAGGCACCTGATATAAACCTTTATAAAAACCCGGAAGAAATGGTAGCTAATATATTCCCTTTTATTAGCACAGAAAACTTAAGGTGGGAAAAGACAGGTGAATTCGGTGGCTACGTGATTGTGTCGGATGAATCGGGAGAACAAGCAGTAGAAGTAAAGCTTTGCAGAAAAACGGTTGATGGCGACTACCTTTATACAATCGGCGCCGGCAATATGGCACAGTACAGTGATAGACATGAGGCTATAGCTATTATAGACAGCGCTACACCTGAAAAATTAAAAGACGCCCTTCCTTTTTGTAACAGTGAGTTTCCCGATAAGCCTTACTATGTTGTGGACTCTCTTGAAGACCAAGGCGCAACTCTATACGGGCTTAATGAACACTCAGGCTACATCTTGCAGGTGGGCGATGAAATGATTCCTGTGTATGATGAGTTCGGATTTGGTAGGGGCGTAGAGTTTCATGCTTCCGACTATGACAATGACGGTAACTTAGAATATGCAATCACATCTTGTAGCGGAAGCGGTACGGGATATTACACAGAGACACTTTTTATAGTTGATCTTGACGAAGAAAGGAAGGTTACCTGGTTTGAAAGTGCCATTGACATTAAAAGCGAAAATCCCTGCATTTACGACTGCGTAAAGTTTGATTATGACAAAGAAACAAGAACGCTTAATTACTATCTTTTGAAAGGGGATGAAAAGAGTAACGAAGGAAGCCTTAAGCTTAGCGAAGAGTTTGTGGGCGGAAGAGAAGTAACGGACATTTTTTACGGAGACCAATTCCATGTAACATTAGACAATGGTAAGCTTGGCTTTATTGCAAACAGTGGCATTAACTTAAAAGGCCTTTGGACCATGTTTGAATATTCCGTGGATTTAATTGCCGATTTAGATTATAAAGACGGCAAAATCACCTATGGAAATGTGCGTCTTGCACCCAATTATCCCGAAGAATAAATGCCGTCCGCGACACGCGCACACGAATCCGCGGTATACAATCAATGAATCCCAAGAAGAGGCGATTTTTATAATCTTCGGTTAATTTTTCAACAAAACACTTCCCTTTTTGATACTTTGGTGCTAGTATAAAAGCATAGAAGATGTCCGCGAGAGAAAAACAAAAACAATTAAGAACAATAACATTTTTATTTTTCTTTGGAGGTGAATTGTATGAGTTGGATTGGATTCACAAGAACAAATGACGTCTACTTTGAAGAAAGAAACGATTACCTTCCCAGATGGGCTAAAGACGAAGCAGTTTACAATTGCGAAGGCTCATGGAGAGAAGTAAGAGGAAACATCTTTATAGGATTCTTGAAGCATTTGTTTGGCTAAGCTAAATTGAATATGATTTTACAAAGGAGAGGATAATTCCTCTCCTTTTATAATCTCATACTTTATTGCGTTGAATCAAAAACACTTTAAATCAGCGTCTGAGTTTTGTACAATGTTTTCATTAGGTAGATAGCGCGGGACATTTATGTATTGTTTTGAGACCCTCCTGAGCCTCGGCACTTAACGAGGCGGACTTAGTCCGGCGAGTTTAGTGAGCAGGCTTCTTTATAGCCTGCGGCCGCTAGTGCGAAGGCCGAGCGAGAGCGTGTCGAAAAACAATATATAAATGCCCTGCACAAAGCCAAAGTGTCGATAAACATTGTACAAATCTTAGGCGCTTTATGATATAATGTGCAAGAATTAAAACCAACTAAAGGAGTATGGTCATGGATAAGAAGGAAGAAGCTTTAAAGAAGCACGAAGAGTGGGCAGGAAAAATTGAGGTTGTGAATAGAGCAAGCGTGTCGACGAAGGAAGAACTTGCGGTTGCTTATACACCCGGTGTTGCGGAACCTTGCCTTGAAATACAAAAGGATGTGGATTTGTCTTATAAGTATACAAGAAGACATAACCTGGTTGCCGTTATTACGGATGGTACCGCGGTGCTTGGTCTTGGTGATATAGGTCCCGAAGCAGGAATGCCCGTTATGGAAGGAAAATGTGCTCTGTTTAAAGCTTTCGGCGGAGTGGATGCATTTCCTTTGTGCATAAGATCAAAGGATGTGGATGAGATCGTTAATACCGTTAAACTCTTAGCAGGTTCTTTTGGCGGTGTAAACCTTGAAGATATTTCAGCTCCCAGATGCTTTGAAATCGAAAGAAGACTTAAGAAGGAATGCGATATTCCCATTTTCCACGATGACCAGCACGGAACAGCGGTTGTAGTGCTCGCTGCCATGATGAATGCTCTTAAGATAGTAAAGAAAGATATCCATAGTATTAAAGTGGTTACTTCCGGTGCAGGTGCCGCAGGTATTGCGATTATTAAGCTTTTAGTCAGCATGGGCCTTGAAAACGTAATCATGTGCGATAGAAAAGGCGCTATTTATGAAGGAAGAGAAGACCTTAATGCCGAGAAGGTTGAAATGGCTAAGATTACAAATAAGGCCAAAGAAAAAGGTACACTTGCAGAGGTAATTAAAGGAGCCGACGTATTTATCGGAGTTTCAGCTCCGGGAACCGTTACAAAGGAAATGGTTGCAAGCATGGCTAAAGATCCCATTCTTTTCCCTATGGCAAATCCCGTTCCCGAAATCTTCCCCGACGAAGCAATCGCTGCAGGCGCTAAGGTTGTCGGTACAGGAAGAAGCGATTATCCTAACCAGATTAATAACGTCCTTGCATTCCCCGGAATCTTCAGAGGTGCTTTGGATGTAAGAGCTAGGGATATTAATGATGAAATGAAAGTTGCTGCCGCTAAGGCCATTGCTTCTTTGGTTTCAGATGAAGAATTATCACCTGAATACATCATTCCCAATGCCTTTGATGAAAGAGTCGGAAAGACAGTTTCAGAAGCGGTTAAAGAAGCCGCAATCAAGACAGGCGTAAACAGAATTTAATAATAAATATAGTTTGATGCGATTTAAATCCGGTCCTTTGTGACCGGATTTTTTCTTTGTCAATAATTTGCTTATTAATCTAAGATTAATCGTCCCGGTGTATCGTTTAGTAAGAAGTAAAAAGGAGATAAAACTATGCTTAATGATTTACCCGTTGATATTGATGTGATTGATGAGCTTAACATTAGTTGCTTAGATCCTGTACTTAAGAACTATGCCTTTAGTTCTTTCTTTTTAACGCGTCTTTTGGATAAGACGATGAAAGAAAATAACGAATTAAAGAAAGAAAACGCTAAGTACAAAGCGCAGCTTGAAGAATATGCACAGTTAAAGAAGTGCTTTGATGAACTTAAGAAGTCTCTTGATGAGATGGGAGGCATGCCTGACGACTCACCTGTTTTGGATATAGACATTCAAAAGGCTGAGGGCGAGACCGACACTCTTAAAGAAGAAGGCTTTATGGCTCAAAACAGAGACGATATGGAAGCTTTGTGCAAAGAAAGCCTTTCAGACGAAGGTGCTCCCGATGCAGACTTGCTTCTTGATTCAGATGAGCCTGTGCTTGATTCAGGGGACATTTCATTATCCGATGAAATAAGCGCCGATTTGGATGTGACTGAGGATGGCGAAGCAAGCGCTGATGCGGATATTTTAGCTTCTCTTGGAGAAGACGTTTCAATAGATCCTTCGCTTTTAGAGGGAATCGATGCAGAGCCAATGAGCGATGACGAACTCTTAAAGACCCTGGGAGAAGTGACTTCCGATGAAGAAATCGCCGATGTAAACGCTCTTTTGGAAAGCGTTGAAGGCCTTGCAGATTTGGAAGCTTCGGATACATTAACTGAGTCAGGTGATACTTCAATTCTTGAAGGATTGGAAGACCTGGCAAACGCAGAAGGTTTAGAAACAAATGAAGCAAGCGATGAAACTGCAATTTTAGAGGGCTTGGAAGCTTTGGCAGAAGAAGCTCCTGCAGAAGAAGCCGTAGCTGAAGCTCCGATAGAAGAAGCACCTATGGAAGAAGCAGTTCCCGAAGTGGCAGAAGTTCCCGCAGAGGAACCTGTGGCTGAGGCTCCCGTAGAAGAAGCTCCTATAGAAGAAGCAGTACCTGAAGTGGCTGAAGTTCCCACAGAGGAACCTGTAGCTGAGACTCCTGTAGAAGAGCATGCGCCCGAAGCTGCAGCAGAGCCTACACCTGAGCCCGTAGCAGAAGCACCCGCTCCCGAAGCAGCGCCTGAACCTGCACCCGAGCCCGTGGCTGAAGCCCCTGCAGAAGAAAAGGCTCCAAAAAAGAAGGCAGCTAAGAAGGAAGAAGCTCCCGTGGCTGAAGCTGCTCCTGAGCCTGTGCCTGAACCCGTAGCAGAAACCCCTGTGGCAGAGACTCCTGCTCCAGAGGCTGCACCGGAACCTGTAGCAGAAGCGGCCCCTGCGCCCGCGCCCGAGCCCGTAGCAGAAGCTCCGGCTCCTGAGCCTACACCTGCACCAGCAGCGGAAGCACCTGCTCCCGAACCTGCTCCTGCACCGGCGGCTAGCATTCCTACTGATCCCAATGCAAAGCTTACGCCGGATCAGATAGCGGCACTATTTGCCAATGCAAATTGATAAGTTTCTAAGAAACTGATTCATAGGGAAATAAATAATTCTTGGAGGAAAAGTGATGGCAGTAAATTCATCAAATGAACATAAGGTTTCATTCAAAGACAGCATTAAAACCAAACTTATTGCAGTGATGGTTGCAGTAACGGCAGTTCCCCTTTTGGTGGCTATAATCGTAAGCTATGTAACCAGCACAAACAAAGCTTTAAAAGACGCTCAGGATTCTCTTGAGTGGCAGGCTTGGTATATTGAAGACAAATTTGCGGGAGTAATTGATACCAATATGAGTATCATTAAATCCCTTGGTACTAATCCTACAATTGTAAATTACGTTAAAGGTGAAGGCGGTATTCCTTATGATGCAATCCAGAACACCCTTCACAATGTTGACTTAGTTATGGGAGATGGCGAAAACACAGCTATTACAGATACAACCGGCCAGCAGATAGCAAGAGGAACCGGAGATTTTGTAAATGTAGCGGACAGAGAATACTTTCAGCACGCCATAAAGGGTGAAGATTACATTTCAAATATAATCGTAAGTAAAACCACCGGACGAAGAATGGTTACTCTTTCAACTCCCGTTAAGGATGGGGATAAGATAATCGGTATCGTTCACAGAAACTATGATATGAACAACTTCCATGAAATGCTTGCAGCCGAAGCGGATAACGCTTTCTTAGTTGCAAGAGACGGTACTGTGGCAGCCCATTCATCATATGAAATCGGCGGAGAAGGCGGACACGAAGAAGAAGTAAGAGATAAGGCAGAATTCTATGCTTCGGGAAAAGACGAAGGTTTTTACTTAGGTGATCCCGGTGACGGAAAGACAGCTTACGTATCTTATGTAAAAGAACCCAGATCCGGATTTATAGTATGTACAGTTACAAGCGAAAAGTCCGTCATGGGTGAAGCAAGAAGAGCAGCCACAATTGTTATCATTGTAGGCTTGGTGCTCTTAGCTATAGCGGTTGTGATTTCTGTTTTGATGGCAAAGAGCTTTATCGATCCCATTAAGGGTGTCGGAGATTCTCTTGGCGAACTTGCGGACGGTAGATTTGCTCCTGTTGAAGGCTTTGATAAGAGAAAAGACGAGTTCGGTGAAATATCAAGAGCCACAAATTCGGTTATCCTTAAACTTGATAAGATAGTTTCAAATATAAAGATTTCGGCAAGTGAAGTTGGAAATTCTTCCGATGAATTGTCCGATATGGCAACGCAAATTTCTCAGACTGCCGAAGACGTATCCAATGCAGTTCAGGAAATCGCATCCGGAGCTACGCAGCAGGCTGAAGAAATTCAGGATGCCAACGAAAATGTTACAAAGATTGGTGAAGCTGTTTCTGATGTACAGAAGTCATCTGTTGACCTTACAGAACTTGCAAGAAAGATGAAGAAGGCATCCGAAGTATCAAGCAATTCACTTAATGCTTTGAAGAATTCATCAACCGAAATGACAGGTAAGATTGATGAAATATCAAGAACCATTCAGGCAACAGAAGAAGCCGTTAACAACATAAACGAAAAGGTTGAAGGCATTACTTCAATCGCATCCCAGACAAACCTTCTTTCACTTAACGCTTCAATCGAAGCTGCAAGAGCGGGAGAAATGGGTAAAGGATTCGCGGTTGTTGCTGAAGAAATCGGTAAGCTTGCGGATGATTCCGGAAGAATGGCAGATGAAATCAGAGTTGAAATGGAAAAACTTCTTAACCAAAGTAGAGAAGCTGTTCAGGCAGCTAAGGACGTTAAAGAAGGAAACAACTCTCAGCAGATTGCTCTTGATGAAACCTTGGAAGCAGTTGACGGTATGCTTGAAGACATCAACACAACCGTTGATGGCGTAGGCTCTATTTCAGAAGGTGCCACAACCTGTGATACCTCCAAGAATTCGCTTATAGACGCCATGAGCGCACTTTCCGCTATATCAGAAGAAAATGCGGCATCGTCCGAAGAAACAGGAGCATCCATGGAAGAACTTTCCGCAACAGTTACAACTCTTGCGGGAGCCGCTTCAGACTTAAAGGATATTGCAGATAAGCTAAACGAAGATATGCAGTTCTTTAAATCATAAGATTCTAAAACAGCCGACCAAACGGTCGGCTGTTTTTTATTGCTTTTTTATTCTTTTCCGTTCCAGCAGTATGTGCAAAGCTTGCAGTGGTCAATTCCCACAGCATCAAGCATATCGTCAAGCCTGTTAAATGCTAAGGACGTAAAGTTAAGTTCTTTTCTGATTTCTTCTACCATTGTTGCATACTTTTTAGAATCGGGATCTGCGTATTCATCAAGGACTTCCTGCGATACGTTTTCTGTTCCCTCAAGGCGGGCAATCACTCTTCTTGTGATTAAATCCATTTCAGATGAAGAACGGGAGAAGTTTAAGTACTTACAACCGTAAAGTAAAGGCGGGCAAGCAGGGCGGATGTGCACTTCCTTTGCACCGCAGTCATACAAGAATTCGGTTGTTTCTCTTAACTGTGTTCCTCTTACAATTGAATCGTCTATCAAAAGAAGCTTCTTATCGCGAATCAAATCTTCAACCGCAAGTAACTTCATCTTTGCAATCAGGTTTCTTTGTGACTGCATTGTAGGCATGAAAGAGCGGGGCCAGGTAGGTGTGTATTTAATGAAGGGACGTGAGAAGGGAACACCTGATTCGTTGGCGTAACCTATGGCGTGAGCAAGTCCCGAATCGGGAACGCCTGCCACAACGTCAGGCTTTACGTTGTCTCTCTTTGCCATCTTTTCACCGCAGATATAACGCATTCTTTCAACGCTTATTCCTTCATATGAGCTTGAAGGGTATCCGTAGTAAATCCAAAGGAAGGTACAAATTTTCATTTCCTTTCCGGGATTTACGAGGGTCTGACACTTATCGGGGGTGATAACGGTGATTTCACCGGGGCCAAGCTCCTTATAGTCGTGATATCCAAGATTTTTATATGCAAAGTTTTCAAAGGATGCGCAGAAAGCGCCTTCTTTTTGACCTATAACAATAGGGGTTCGCCCGTATTTATCTCTTGCACAGTAAATTCCCTTATCATTCATTAAAAGTAAGGATAAAGAACCGTCTATGGCTTCGAGGGCGTATTTAATACCCTCTATAAGGTTTTCTTTTTCATTGATTAATGTTGCCACAAGCTCCGTAGCATTAATGTCTCCGCCGCTCATTTCCAAAAAATGGGAGTGACCGTTTTTAAAGATCTCGTCAACGAGCTCTTCTGTATTATTTATTTTTGAAACTGTTGTGAGAGTGTAAGTGCCGTGATGAGAACGCACCAAAAGAGGTTGGGGTTCAAAGTCTGATATACATCCGATGCCGAAAGAACCGTGCATCTGTTGAACTTCTTTATCGAATTTAGTTCTGAAAGGAGAGTTTTCGATGCTGTGAATCGCACGATTGAATCCTTTCTCTTTGCTGTAAACACACATGCCTCCGCGACGTGTGCCAAGATGTGAGTGATAATCCACACCGAAAAACAAATCAAAAACGCAGTCGTCTTTCGACGCAACACCAAAAAATCCGCCCATGACGTTCTCCTTATGAAAACTTTTTTCAAATTACCCTTAAAAAATAGCATACATTTTTTTGCCCGTCTATGGGATTTTTTTAATCCGTTTCGATTTGTTAAGAATTATGAAAATTTGGATTCTTTGGTGTAATTTAATGTTATATATGCTAAAATCAAAGCTATGAAAAATAAGCTTAAACCCATTTTTAAAACTATAATTTGTCTTTCAATTCTGTTTCTTTTTACAGGCTGTGGTAAAAAAGGCCGTCCCTTTGAAGACGCCGGATACGCATTTTTGGAAAACGGCCAGTCGGAAGAAGCATTGGAAAGCTTTCAAAAGTCATTGGCTGAAGAAAAAGAAACCAAAGAGTCTTTAAGAGGCATCGGAATAGCCTACCTTTCTTTGGGAAGATACGAAGAAGCGATAGATTCTTTTGTTAAAGCCTTAAATAAATCAAACGGAAGCATCAAAGACGTTGATTTTGACATAAACAGTTATCTTGGATACGCCTATGAAAAGGCAGAAAAGTATGAGGAAGCGGTAAAGGTTTACACGGCGGTTTTAGACTTTAAGCCAAAGGACATAGATGCTTACTATAGAAGAGCAATCTGTTATTTAAAGCTTGGAGAGACCACTCTTGCTGATGAAGACTTTGCAATCGCAACTTCCAAAAACAACGATGATTACGACCTTCATATAAGGATTTATTTTTCAATTAAAGAAGCAGGCTTTGAAAAAGAAGCCGACGCGTATTTAACAAGCTTATTAAATGATTCAAAAAGAAAGATATCGGATTACGACAGAGGAAGAATCTGTTACTACTTAAAAGATTATTCAAATGCAAGGGTATATCTTGAAAAGGCAAAAGACCCGTCAAATCACGATACTATCTTAATGCTTGGAAAGACCTACGAAGCGACAGGGGATAACACCTACGCAGCTTCTTTGTACGCAAACTACTTAGACCAAAAGGGAAACAACGCGGCTGTATACAATCAGCTTGGCGTTTGCAGATTTAAGCTTGAAGATTACGAAGGAGCACTGGCTGCCTTTTCTTTCGGCCTTAAGCTTGAAGACCCCGAATGGATGAGAGAGTTATCCTACAACGAAGCGGTAACCTATGAATACATGGGGGATTTTCAGACCGCTAAAGAAAAGATGGAAGAGTTCTTAAAGAACTATCCAAAGGATGAAAACGCCAATCATGAGCTTTTGTTTTTACAGACAAGAAATTAGTATTAAACCATTTGGCTAAAGAACCCTCTTATGTAGATGCGAATAATGCATACAAACGCAAGATTTTGTGGCGCAATTGCTTTTTTATACAAAATCTTGTATAAAAATTTGTTAATAATTTAAAAAATCCTTAAAAAAATAGTTGACCGCGACACTCAAAAGCCTGTATTTAAGCCAAAAACTGAGGTTTTTTGACAAAAGTGAAAAACACAATATATGGTGTGAAACCGCTTTCTTTCGCCCGATATATGGTGTTTTTTTAATTGACTTTTAATAACCCCTTTGCTACACTTTTTTCTAGAGGCAATACTCAAATAATCGGGAGGAGAGTACCACCAAATGTATCAGGTTATTAAACGCGGGGGAGAAACAGCAGATTTTACTTTGACAAAGATCAGCGATGCCATTATGAAGGCATTTGTTGCGACCGAAATGGAGTATTCAAACGACATTATCGATCTTTTGGCTCTCAAAGTAACTTCAGATTTTCAGCCTAAGATTAAGGACGGCGCTATCACTGTTGAAGATATTCAGGACAGCGTGGAAAAGGTTTTGGAGCAGACCGGTTATACAGATGTAGCAAAGGCATACATCCTTTATCGTAAGCAGCGCGAAAAAATGCGTGAGATGAAATCCACAATCTTAGACTACAAAGAAGTGGTAAATAAGTACGTAAAGGTTGAAGACTGGCGTGTTAAGGAAAACTCTACCGTAACATATTCAGTAGGCGGACTTATTCTTTCAAACTCCGGAGCTGTAACCGCAAACTACTGGCTTTCAGAAATTTATGACAATGAAATCGCTGAAGCACACCGTAATGCGGACATTCACATTCACGACCTTTCAATGCTTACAGGTTATTGCGCAGGATGGTCATTAAAGCAGCTTATTACCGAAGGTTTGGGCGGTATACCCGGTAAGATTACATCTGCACCCGCAAAGCACTTATCCGTTCTTTGCAACCAGATGGTTAACTTCCTTGGAATCATGCAAAATGAATGGGCAGGAGCTCAGGCATTTTCTTCATTCGATACATACCTTGCACCTTTTGTTAAAGCAGACAACCTTTCATATCCTGAGGTCAAAAAGTGCATCGAGTCCTTTATCTACGGTGTGAACACACCTTCAAGATGGGGTACACAGGCACCTTTCTCAAACATCACTTTGGACTGGACGGTTCCCGCAGACTTGGCAGAGTTACCTGCAATCGTTGGCGGTCAGCCTCAGAACTTTAAGTACAAAGACTGTAAGAAAGAAATGGATATGGTAAACAAAGCCTTCATTGAAACCATGATCGAAGGCGATGCAAACGGAAGAGGATTCCAGTATCCCATTCCTACATATTCAATCACAAAAGACTTTGACTGGTCAGAAACAGAAAACAACAAGTTGTTATTCGAAATGACATCAAAGTACGGTACACCTTATTTCTCCAACTACATCAATTCCGATATGGAGCCTTCGGACGTTCGTTCCATGTGCTGCCGTTTAAGACTTGACCTTAGAGAATTAAGAAAGAAGACAGGCGGTTTCTTTGGTTCCGGCGAATCAACAGGTTCCGTTGGCGTTGTTACAATCAACATGCCTCGTATCGCTTATCTTTCAACAAGCAAAGACGATTTCTACAGACGTCTTAACAGATTAATGGATATTTCCGCAAGATCTTTAAAGATCAAGCGTGGAGTTATATCAAAGCTTTTAAACGAAGGCTTGTATCCTTACACAAAGAGATACTTGGGCTCATTTGATAATCACTTCTCAACAATCGGACTTATCGGTATGAACGAAGTTGGTCTTAACGCCAACTGGTTAAGAGCCGACATGACCGATCCTCGTACACAGGAATTTACAAAGGAAGTGCTTAACCACATGCGTAATCGCTTATCCGATTACCAGCAGGAATACGGCGACCTTTACAACTTGGAAGCTACACCCGCTGAAAGCACCACTTACAGATTCGCAATGCACGATAAGAAGAAATGGCCCGCAATCAAGACAGCAGGTAAGCCCGGAGACAATCCGTACTACACAAACTCATCTCACTTGCCTGTTGATTACACAGAAGATATTTTTGATGCTTTGGATATTCAGGATGAGCTTCAGACCCTCTACACATCAGGAACAGTATTCCATGCATTTCTTGGAGAAAAGCTTCCCGATTGGAAGGCAGCGGCAAATCTTATAAGAACCATCGCTGAAAACTACAAGCTTCCTTACTACACACTTTCACCTACATACTCCATTTGTAAGAACCATGGATACTTGGCAGGCGAAAAGAAGGTTTGTCCTTTCTGTGGAGAAGTTACCGAAGTTTACAGTCGTATCACAGGTTATTACAGACCTGTTCAGAACTGGAACGATGGTAAAGCTCAGGAATACGTAAACAGAAAGACATACGATATAGCAAATTCACATCTTATGAGACCGGTCAGCAAGGTCGTTACAATTTCTTCAAACGAGGCAGAGCCCGTTAAAGAAGTAGATGTAAAAGAACCTACGGGAGTGAGATATTTATTCACCACCAAGACCTGTCCTAACTGCAAACTTGCTAAGGAAATGCTTGACGGAATTGATTACATCTTAATCGATGCCGAAGAAAATGCGGAACTTGTTGAAAAGTACCACATAATGCAGGCGCCCACACTTGTTGTGGTAGACGGAGGCGAGTTTAAAAAATACGTAAATGCTTCGAATATTAAAAAATATGTTGAAAATGAAGCAGGGGTTACAGTATAAATAAAAAAGGGAGGTAGGTTAAAACCCGCCTCCCTTTTTTTAGAATAAATTTAGGAGAAAGAAAATGATCAACCAACTAGTCAAAAGAATCAAAGAAACCAATGCACCCATTGTGGTAGGCCTAGACCCCACTTTGAAACTTATGCCAAACTTCATTAAAGAGAAAAACTTTAAAGAGTACGGCGAAAACTTACTCGGGGCTTCAAAAGCCATCATTGAATACAACAAAGGAATCGTGGATGCCATCGCAGACTTGGTTCCTTGTGTAAAACCTCAGATTGCAATGTATGAATCTTTTGGCATTGAAGGTTTGATTGCGTTTAAAGAAACCGTCGATTACTGTAAGAAGAAGGGCCTCCTTGTAATAGGTGACATTAAGCGTGGCGACATAGGCTCCACAAGCGAAGCTTACGCAATAGGCCATTTATCCGGTGTAGAAATAAACGGAAAGAAACAGGAAGGCTTTAACGAAGACTTTGCAACCGTTAACCCTTACCTTGGAATCGACGGCATAAAGCCCTTCATGGACGTATGTCAAAAAGAAAAGAAGGGAATCTTCGTGCTTGTAAAAACATCCAATCCAAGCTCCGGAGAATTCCAGGACCGACTCATTGACGGAAAGCCTTTATATGAGCACGTAGCCATGAAAGTAGCAGAATGGGGAGACTCCCTCATGGGCGATTCTTACTCATACGTAGGCGCAGTAGTAGGTGCCACCTACCCCGAAATGGGTAAAGCCCTCCGCTCCGTTATGCCAAAGGCCTACATCCTTGTTCCCGGCTACGGCGCACAAGGCGGCACTGCAGACGGACTTCGCCCCTTCTTTAACGAAGACGGCCTCGGCGCCATCGTAAATTCATCCCGCGGCATCATCGCAGCATATCAAAACGCAAAGTACGCTTCCTTCGGCGAAGCAGGCTATGCCGATGCCGCCCGCCAGGCAGTCCTCGACATGAAGGCTGACATTAATTCAATTTTTTAGGTATAAAGGAGCATCACATGGAACAGTATAAGAAAGAGTTTATAGAATTTATGGTGGAGTGCGACGTTTTAAAGTTTGGCGACTTCACATTAAAGAGTGGAAGAAAGAGCCCGTTTTTTATGAATGCCGGAGCGTACGTGTACGGATGGCAGTTAGAGAAGCTTGGTGAATACTATGCTAAGGCTATTCATGAAACATACGGAGATGATTTTGATGTGCTCTTTGGACCTGCGTATAAAGGAATACCCTTGTCTGTTGCAACAGTTATAGCTTACTCAAAGCTTTATGGTAAAGAAATAAGATATTGCTCAAACAGAAAAGAAGAAAAAGACCACGGCGATGCGGGCATTTTGCTTGGATCTAAGTTAAAAGATGGGGACAGAGTGGTTATTATTGAAGACGTTACAACTTCGGGTAAGTCAATTGAAGAGACCTTCCCCATCATTACTTCCGTTGCTGATGTTAAGGTAAAAGGCCTTATGGTTTCTTTAAACAGAGAAGAAAGAGGAAAGGGCGATAAATGCGCGCTTGATGAAATCAAAGACCTTTACGGATTTGAAACTTCGGCCATCGTGTCAATGTCCGAAGTAAGAGAATACCTTACAAACAAAGAAGTTAAAGGAAAAGTTGTGATTAATGATGAAATAGCCAAGGCTATTGACGCTTATTACAACGAATACGGAGCAAGATAATTATTTTTGGGCAATATTTTAATTGCCTATGAAAATTTTGTCATATACAATTATTGTGTTATGAGTAAACGACCCGGTAAGTATATTTATTCAAATAAAAAACATACCGAAAAAGGCATTTTTTCCACAGTGCTTGCTGCGCTTTCTTTCACATTCTTAATCCTTATGCTGGTGGTTTCTTACCTTAATAAGGGAGAGGTGAAGGGTTCTTTTGGCGCAGTGGCATTTGTGTGCACACTACTTAGTGCCGTTGGCATTATAGTGGGCGTTGTGGGAAAGAATGAGCCTGATAAGTTCTACTTGTTTTCGTATATCGGAATCATTTGGAACGTGGTTAATTTATTTATGATAAGCGCAATTTTATATGCCGGTATCTAATCCACGAAAGGGGTACATTATGCCTACAGTATCAATTGTTATGGGTAGCGATTCGGATATGCCTGTTATGGCTAAGGCCGCAGACATTCTCGAAGAGTTTGGCATCGATTATGAGATGACCATTATTTCGGCTCACAGAGAGCCGGACACTTTCTTTGAATATGCGAAGACCGCAGAAGAAAGAGGTGTTAAAGTTATTATCGCGGGTGCAGGTATGGCAGCTCATCTGCCCGGTATGTGCGCCGCAATCTTCCCGATGCCCGTCATCGGAATTCCTATGCATACCACAAGTCTTGGTGGTAAAGATTCCCTTTATTCAATAGTACAAATGCCAAGCGGCATTCCCGTTGCGACCGTTGCCATTAACGGTGGCCAAAATGCAGGTTTGCTTGCGGTAAAAATACTTGCAACTTCCGACGAGTCTTTGGTTAAAAAGCTTAAGGCTTATTCAGAGAAGATGAAAAAGGCTGTTGAAGATAAGGATAAAAAGTTAAAAGAAACCGGATACAAAAATTACGGAAAATAAGGAGATTTAGAATGGGACTTGATTACAAGAAGGCAGGCGTAGACATTGAAGCCGGCTACAAATCTGTTGAACTTATGAAGGCGGCGGTTAAAAGCACCATGCGCCCTGAAGTTTTGGGAGGAATCGGAGGCTTTTCGGGAGCTTTCTCGGCAGCAGCTTTAAAGAACATGGAGGAGCCCGTTCTTTTATCGGGAACAGACGGATGCGGCACAAAAGTTAAGCTTGCATTTTTAATGGATAAGCATGATACCATCGGTATCGACTGCGTGGCAATGTGTGTAAATGACGTAGCATGCGCAGGAGCAGAGCCCTTATTTTTCCTTGATTATATTGCCTGCGGAAAGAACTATCCCGAAAAAATTGCAACAATCGTTGGGGGCGTGGCAGAAGGATGCAGACAGTCCGAATGTGCACTTGTTGGCGGTGAAACGGCAGAGCACCCTGATTTAATGCCTGTGGATGAATACGATTTGGCAGGATTTTGTGTAGGTGTAGCTGATAAAAAAGACTTAATTACGGGAGAAACCATTAAGCCCGGGGACGCACTTATCGGTATCGCATCATCAGGGGTTCATTCAAACGGATTTTCTTTGGTTAGAAAAGTGTTTGAAATGACCAAAGAAAGCCTTGATACCTACTATGAAGAACTTGGAAAGACACTTGGAGAAGCTTTGATTGCTCCCACAAGAATATATGTTAAAGCCTTAAAGGAAGTTAAGAAGGCCGGAATTAAGATTAAGGGCTGCAGCCACATTACAGGCGGCGGATTCTATGAAAATATTCCCAGAATGCTTCCCGAAGGCATTATCGCTTCTGTTGATAAGTCAAGCTACAAAGTTCCCCCTATCTTTAAGCTTATGCAAAAGAAGGGTGAAATCAGCGAAGAGATGATGTACAACACTTTCAACATGGGTATCGGAATGGTGCTTTGCGTTGACGGTGAAGATGTTGAAGAAACAATCGCTGCATTAAAGAATGCAGGAGATGAGGCATTCTTAATCGGTAGAACAATTGCCGGAGAAAAGGGAGTTATCTTAAATGATTAGGGTTTGCGTTTGCGTGTCGGGAGGCGGCACAAACTTAGAGGCTATTTTTAAAGCAATTGAAGAAAAGAAAATAACCGATGCACAGATTGTAAGAGTGATTTCAAACAATCCCGGAGCCTTTGCACTTGAGAGAGCAAAGAAAAGAAACGTTGAAGCAATATGCGTAAGCCCCAAAGATTATGCGGAGAGAGCCGATTTTAACAAGGCTTTGCTTGATGCATTAAAGGAATGTAAGCCCGATTTAATAGTGCTTGCAGGCTTCCTTGTAAACGTGCCCGTTGAAATCATAAGAGAATTTAAAAACAGAATCATAAACATCCATCCTTCCCTTATACCTTCTTTTTGCGGAAAGGGCTTTTACGGCATAAAGGTGCATGAAGAAGCCTTAAAGAGGGGCGTTAAGGTAAGCGGCGCCACCGTTCATTTTGTGGATGAGGGCATCGACACCGGAAGAATCATAGAACAAAAGGCTGTATACGTTAAAGAAGGCGACGACGCAAAGTCACTTCAGGAGCGTATTATGGAAGAGGCTGAATGGGTTATTTTACCTAAGACCATTCAAAGAATTGCTCAAGGCGAAGTTAAAATAGGAGAAAATTAATGAGAATTGCGATTGTAGGATCCGGCGGAAGAGAACACGCCATAGCTGTAAGCGTTAAAAAGTCAAAAAAGGCAGACAAGATTTTTGCTCTTCCCGGAAATGCGGGAATAGCGGAAATTGCGGAATGTGTGCCCATTTCCGTAATGGAATTTGATAAAATTGCAAAGTTTTGTGTAGATGAAAAAATAGATCTTTGCATAGTCGGACCCGACGATCCCTTGGTGGGAGGCTTGGTTGACGTTTTAAAAGAAAATGGAATCAGAGCCTTCGGCCCCGATAAAAAGGCTGCTATCTTAGAAGGAAGCAAGGCCTTTTCAAAGGACTTAATGAAAAAATACAATATTCCCACAGCCGCATATGAGACATTTGAAGATGCTGATGCGGCCTGCGAATATTTAAAGACCGCAAAACTTCCCATAGTGCTTAAGGCAGACGGCTTGGCACTTGGTAAGGGCGTGCTTATTTGCAACACCTTGGATGAAGCAATGGAAGGTGTTAAAGAAATCATGCGCGATAAGAAGTTTGGAAGCGCGGGAAATAAGCTTGTAATCGAAGAATTCATGACAGGACGCGAAGTTTCCGTTTTATCTTTTGTAGACGGAAAGACCATTAAGACCATGGCTTCAGCCCAGGATCACAAGCGTGCAAAAGACAATGACGAAGGGCTTAACACAGGAGGAATGGGTAACTTTTCTCCCAGTCCCTTCTTTACAAAAGAAATAGATGAATATTGCCAAAAAGAAATTTTCCAAAAGACCGTTGATGCCATGAGGGCAGAGGGAAGAGAGTTTAAGGGAGTTATTTTCTTTGGACTTATGCTTACAGAAAACGGCCCCAAGGTACTTGAATACAATGCCCGTTTCGGAGATCCCGAAGCACAGGTAGTGCTTACAAGAATGGAAAGTGATATAATTGATGTATGTGAAGCATGCATAGACGGCACCCTTGATAAAATAGACTTAAAGTTTATGGATGATGCTGCCGTTTGTGTGGTTTTGGCCAGCGACGGTTATCCTCTTTCCTACAAAAAGGGATTTGAGATAACAGGTTTAGAAAATTTTAAGAATAAAAACGATTTTTATTGCTTCCATGCTGGTACAATATTTAATAAAGATGGTAAAATAGTCACTAACGGTGGACGTGTTTTGGGAGTAACAGCCACCGCGGCTACGCTTAAAGAAGCCAGAAAGAAAGCGTATGAAGCATGCAATTGGGTTTCTTTTGAAAATAAGTACATGCGTACTGATATAGCGAAAGCCATCGAGAATCTGTAACAGTTTTGTTACATGAGAAGAGGTATAAATTTGGGAGATTTAAAATTACCTGATCCTTTTGAAGATGAGATTTACGATCGCCCTTTGCTTTGCGATAAGTGCGGCAAAATGCTTAAGTACATGGGTATCGGCGAGTATAAGTGCGAGGCCTGCGGATATACGCAGTATGATGCATACGGCCTTGTGAGAAACTATGTCGAAAGAAACCCGGGTGTAAATGTTTTGAAAGTAGAAAAGGTGACGGGGGTAAGCCGTAAAGTTATAAACGGCATGGTAAAAGCAGGGAAACTTGATATTAAAGCAGGTTCCATGAAGTTAGCGGAGGAGATGCATGATTAGGGTTAGAAGGTTAATAAAGAAAGCCTTATTTGCAGCTACAGTCGTTGTTGCGACAGGGTTTCTTTTTACAATCAATGCTTTTGCGGACGGAAAGGCAACAGTTACCGCAGACAGCGCATATGTAAGGTCAAACGCCAGCACATCCGGCACGGTTGTGGGAAGCGCGGCAAAGAATGATGTTTACGACGTACTTGGATCGGAAACAGATTCAAACGGATATACATGGTACAAGATAAGGCTTTCGGACGGAAGCACAACAGGTTATATAAGAAGTGACCTTGTTACAACAGAAGGCGTAAGCGCTAAGAAAGAAGAAACAACCACCGAAGTTCCCCAGGTAGAAGTTACCGTTGAACAGACAATTGCAACGGAAGCTGAGCCTGTAGGGGGAAGCGTTACAGGTGATGTAAGAGTAAGAGAAGGCGCTTCCACCAATCATAAGGTAGTAGATAACGCAAAGGCAAACACTGCAGTTACCGTTACAGGCTTTGCAACTGCAAGCGACGGAAAGCAGTGGTTACGCGTAACATATACGGTAGACGGAAAAGAAGTAAACGGTTATATTCGTTCAGACTTTGTAAAGCTTAACGGAGAGCTTATGGAAAAGCAGCCCGAAGTTGTAGAAGAGCCTGAACCCGAACCTGAACCCGAGCCCGAACCCGAGCCTGAATACAAGGACTATGAAGCGGTTAAAGGCGATGACGGAGTATGGTATTTAAACAACTACGTTAAGGGTAACAGAGTTTCAATTGAAGAGCTCTACGCAGCCATCGACAGCTTTAACGAAAAGCAGAAAGAATATGAAGGCGCATTAAAGAAAAAGAATATAATCATCGGTGCATTGGCATTTGTTATCATTGCACTCATAGGACTTGGCGTATACGCATACATTTCTGTTAGACGCTGGTATTACGGTTCCGACGAAGAAACGGAAGAGCCCGTAAAGCCCGTTTCTAAAAAGAGAAACGATTACTATGAAGAAAAGCCTAAGGCTCAGACAAGAGCATCTTCCTTTAAGATGCCTTCCGTAGGAGCTGAAGAACGTGAGCCCGGATATTCAAGAGTTCACGAACAGGCACCTCAAAGAAGTGCCAACACCATAAAGCCTACGGTTAAGCAGAGCGTACTTACAGGGGAGAGACTTCCCGACGGCTCCATCAGAATGCCCGATGGCTCAATAAGAAAAGCAAAAATCGGAGTTAAGCTTCAGGACGGAAGCATCCGTTTTGAAGACGGTTCAGTAAGAAAGCCCGACGGCACCATCATTAAGCCTTCTCAGGCATCGGCAGCATATTCCGATGAAAGACAGGCAAGAAGCAGAGTCGGCACATCAAACCTTGAAGTAAGGCAGATTCCTTATCCCAGAACCAGCGAAGCCAGCAATGACGACGACATGGAATACGGATTCTTAGATTTGGACGATGGTTCAAATAATTAATTAACTTATAGTCCCACGGTTTTACTACCGTGGGATTTTAAGACAAAGGGGGCATTTACATGCGACTTCCATTTACAGACAGTGCCGAACAGGCGCTAAAGATTGCGGAAAAAGAATCAAAGCTTTTAAAGCATTATTATATCGGCAGTGAACACCTTCTTTTAGGCTTATGTAAAGAGCAAAACGGTGTGGCAAGTGCCGTTCTTCGTAATGTCATTACAAATATAGATGATGTCTATGATTTAATAAGAGACTTAACCGTAAGCGGACACGGTACCCTTTTAAAAGAGCGTGCGGGCCTAACTCCAAGAACGGAGAGAATCTTACAGGATGCGGAGAGCTTGGCTGAAAAGTATCATTCAGGCACCATCGGAACAGAGCACATTTTGCTTGCCATTATCAGAGAAGGCCATAACTGTGCGGTTCAGATTCTTTTGGCATTAAAGAAAAATCCTACCGAAATTTATATACAGACACTTCTTGCTATGGGCGAAGATCCAAGAGACGCAAAAGAAGATTCAAAGATTGGCCCTAAAAAGAAAAAGGGAGAAAATATCCTTGATTCCATTTCAAAGGATTTAACAAAGCTTGCAAGAGAAGGAAAGCTTGACCCCGTAATCGGAAGAAACGATGAAATTACAAGAGTGGTGCAGATTCTTTCAAGACGTACAAAGAATAACCCTTGTCTTGTGGGAGAGCCCGGCGTTGGTAAAACAGCCATTGTTGAAGGTTTGGCTTTAAGAATAGTGTCAGGTGAAGTGCCTGAAACCGTTAAAGATAAAAGAGTGCTTTCTTTAGACTTATCGGGAATGGTTGCAGGTACAAAGTATCGTGGCGAATTCGAAGAAAGAATGAAGAAACTTATTAAAGAAGTTACTGAAAGTAACGATATCATTCTTTTTATCGATGAAATACATACAATCATCGGAGCAGGCGGTTCGGAAGGCTCAATCGATGCCGCAAACATTTTAAAGCCCTCATTATCAAGAGGAGAGATTCAGTTAATAGGTGCCACCACACTTTCAGAATACAGAAAGTATGTTGAAAAGGATGCGGCTTTAGAGCGTCGTTTCCAGCCTATTGATGTAGCAGAGCCCACGGAAGAAGAAGCAATCAGAATTTTAACAGGTGTAGCTCCTAAATACGAAGAGCACCACCATGTAAAATACACACCCGAAGCAATCGATGCTGCGGTAAGGCTTTCATCACGTTATATTAACGACAGACACTTACCCGATAAGGCAATCGACCTTATTGATGAAGCAGGTGCTTTGGTAAGGCTTAAAAACCTTGATTCCAAGGAAAACCTTGATGATTTAAAGGAAGAGATTTCAAAGATAGATTTACAGATCGCCCGTTCGATTAAAATCGAAGCTTATTCTCAGGCCATTGAGCTTAGAAGCAAGCAAAAGGAACTTCAAAAGAAACTTCTTAAAATCGAGGAAAAGAACAGAAAGGCCAGAAACGTCGCAAATTGTGAAGTAAACGAAAATCACATTGCGGATGTGGTCGCTGTATGGACAAAGGTTCCCGTTAAGAGACTTACGGAAAAAGAAAGCGAGCGTTTATTAAAGCTTGAATCCATCTTACATAAGAGAGTAATAGGCCAGGAAGACGCAGTTACAAAGATTTCAAAGGCAATGAGACGTCAAAGAGTAGGGCTTCAGGACCCCAATCGCCCGTTAGGTTCCTTCCTTTTCTTAGGACCTACAGGTGTAGGTAAGACAGAGCTCTCTAAAGCTTTGGCCGAGGCAATGTTTGGAGACGAGAACGCTTTAATAAGAGTGGATATGTCTGAATACATGGAAAGCCATTCGGTTTCAAAGATGATTGGTTCGCCTCCCGGATACGTGGGATTTGATGACGGCGGACAGCTTTGTGAAAAGGTTAGACGCCATCCTTATTCAGTTGTGCTTTTTGATGAAGTTGAGAAGGCTCATCCCGACGTGTTTAACGTGCTTTTGCAGGTTTTGGACGATGGTCACATCACAGACTCTAAGGGAAGAAAAGTTAACTTTAAAAATACGATTATTATAATGACTTCAAATGCGGGTGCTCAAAAGATTGTTGATCCTAAGAGCCTCGGATTTTCAACGGTTTCGGATGAAAAGAAAGACTATGAAAACATGCGCTCAAACGTTATGGATGAAGTTAAGCGTTTGTTTAAGCCTGAATTTATCAACCGTATCGATGACATTATTGTGTTCAGAGCTTTAAACAAAAAGGATATGGCAGAAATCTGCACACTTCTTTCAAAGAAACTTATTGCAAGATGTAAAGAGCAGATGAATATCACATTAACGATTTCTTCTGCCTTAAAGGCATACATTGTTGATAAATTCACTGATGCCAAGATGGGTGCGCGTCCCATAAAGAGAGCAATTCAGTCTGAAATCGAGGATAAGCTTTCAGAAGAAATCTTGATGAAAGAAATTGTTCCCGGTGACGTGGTTACAGCCACAAGAAAGAACAACGAGACGGTATTTAAAAAGAAGGATTAAGGGGTATGCCTAAAAAAAGTACAGTTTTCTTTTGCAGCTCATGCGGATACGAGTCCTCTAAATGGATGGGCCAGTGTCCGAGCTGCAAGGAATGGAATACATTCACGGAAGAACCGGTTGTTAAGATGAAAAGGGCCGTTCAAACGGCTTCTTTTTCTTCGACCGAACCCGTATTACTTAAAGATATTTCAGCAGACGATTCAAAAAGAATAAAGACAGGCTTTGATGAGTTTGACAGAGTCCTTGGAGGCGGTATAGTGAAGGGCTCTTTGGTGCTTATCGGAGGAGATCCGGGAATAGGTAAATCCACAATCTTACTGCAGGTTACAAAGAACCTTGTAAATTCGGGTGAGAAGGTTTTGTATGTTTCGGGAGAAGAATCCTTAAGACAGATTAAGCTACGGGCAAACAGACTGGGTAAAGATTTTGACAATCTGCTTTTGCTTTCTGAAACAAACCTTGATGCCATTACGGAAGTAATAAAGAAAAACGTTCCCACAACCGTAGTGATTGACTCTATTCAGACTATGTATAGGGAAGATATTTCTTCGGCTCCCGGATCTGTGTCACAGGTAAGGGAAGCTACGTCCTTACTTATGCAGATAGCTAAACAGCTTGAAATAAACATATTTATCGTAGGCCATGTGACAAAAGAAGGTGCGGTGGCAGGTCCAAGAATCTTAGAGCATATGGTTGATACGGTTCTTTATTTTGAAGGAGACAGGCATGCTTCCTACAGAATCTTACGAGGCGTAAAGAACAGATTCGGCTCTACCAACGAAATCGGCGTTTTTGAAATGAGAGAGGAAGGCCTTAGGGAAGTTAAGAATCCTTCTGAATATATGCTTTTTGGAAAGGCCGAGGACGCAAGCGGTTCCGTAATCACCTGTACAATGGAGGGCACACGTCCTTTAATGATAGAAATCCAGGCTCTTTTATGCAGGTCTAACTTTGGTATTCCAAGACGCCAGGCTACGGGCATGGATTTTAACAGAGTTAATCTCCTTATGGCGGTTGTAGAAAAGCGCGGCGGACTTCAGATAGGAGACCAGGATGCCTACGTAAATATTGCGGGAGGCATAAAGATAAACGAGCCCGCCATGGACTTAGCAACAGTTTTAGCCATTATTTCAAGCTACAGAAATAAGGCAATCGATTCAAAAACCGTTGCTTTCGGAGAAGTGGGCTTAAGCGGAGAAGTAAGGGCTGTAAACAACGCCCGCCTTCGCGTCATGGAAGCCAAGAAACTTGGATTTAAAACGGTGGTGCTTCCCAAATCAAATATTGATGCAGACATTAAAAAGATTGAAGGAATCGAGCTTTACGGCGTATCTGACATAAGAGAAGCCATGCAGATTCCCATGGGGTAAAAATATGAAATTTATATCATGGAACGTAAACGGAATAAGAGCTTGTAAGGATAAGGGCTTTTTAGACTTTTTCTTTAAGGAAGATGCAGATATTTTCTGCCTTCAGGAAACAAAAATGCAGGAAGGACAGTTAGAGCTTGACCTTCCCGGATACTTTCAATATTGGAACTATGCAGAAAAGAAAGGGTACTCAGGAACCGCTATCTTTACAAAGCATAAGCCTTTAAATGTAACCTACGGAATGGGGATTGAAGAGCACGATCACGAAGGAAGAATCATCACTTTGGAGTACGATAACTTTTTCTTTGTAACCTGCTATACTCCAAACTCAAAGCAGGAGCTTGAGCGCCTTGATTATCGTATGGTGTGGGAAGATGACTTTTTAGCATACATTAATAAGTTAAATGCAAAGAAACCTGTTGTTTTCTGCGGAGACTTAAATGTGGCTCACGAAGAAATCGATTTAAAAAATCCTAAGACAAATCACCATAACGCGGGCTTTACGGATGAAGAAAGAGCTAAGATGACAGCCCTTTTAAATGCAGGATATACAGACACTTTCCGTTTCTTTTATCCCGATAAAACAGACATCTATTCCTGGTGGTCTTATAGATTTAAAGCAAGAGAGAAAAACGCAGGGTGGCGTATAGACTATTTTATTACCTCAAAAAGCCTGAATAAAAAGCTTAAAGACGCTAAAATTCACACCGATGTGGAAGGCTCTGACCACTGCCCTGTAGAGCTTCAGATTGACCTTTAAATTTCAAAGTTGTATGCATACAACTTTCCTACATCTTGATATTGAAAGTGTCAGGCTTGAATGTTAACTTAAAAGTACCGACAACAAAAGTATTTAGGGAGTGAAAGATGTTTAAACTTTATATTAATCCCAATGTAAAAAAGGGACACATTAATCCTGAACTTCAGGGTAACTTTTCAGAACATCTCGGAAGATGTATTTATGAAGGGGTATATGTAGGCGAGAATTCTCCTATCAAGAACGTAAACGGTATGAGATGCGACGTTGTTGACGCTCTTAAGGAGTTAAAACTTCCCGTTTTAAGATGGCCCGGCGGTTGCTTTGCAGATGAATATCACTGGAAAGACGGTATCGGCCCTAAAGAAACAAGAAAGAAAATGATCAACACTCACTGGGGCGGAGTTGTGGAAGACAACAGCTTTGGTACACATGAGTTCTTTGAACTTGCAAGACAGCTTGGCACAAAGACCTACATTAACGGAAATGTGGGAAGCGGCACAGTTCAGGAAATGAGCGAATGGGTTGAATACATGACCTTTGAAGGCGTATCTCCCATGGCTGACCTTCGTACAAAGAACGGTCACAAGGATCCTTGGAGAGTTGATTACTTCGGAGTAGGTAATGAAAACTGGGGATGCGGCGGTAACATGCGTCCCGAATATTACGCAGACCTTTACAGAAGATATCAGACATATGTAAGAACTTATGATTCTTCAAAGCCCATCAAAAAGGTATGCGGCGGTCCCAATGCGGATGACTATGAATGGACAAAGAAAGTCCTTGCCACATGCTTCGACCACGGCAACGGATTTATGGATTTACTTAGCCTTCACTATTACACAGTTCCTACAGGTGTATGGGAAAAGAAGGGTTCTGCTACAGAATTTGACGATAAGCTTTGGTATCAGACATTAAAGAAGACTCTTTACATGGATGAAATCATCAACGGCCACTCAGCAATCATGGATGAATACGATCCCGAAAAGAAGATTGGAATGTCAATCGATGAGTGGGGTACATGGTTTGATGTAGAGCCCGGCACAAATCCCGGTTTCTTGTATCAGCAGAGCACCATGCGTGATGCGCTTGTTGCAGGTATCAACCTTAATATCTTTAACAAGCACTGCGACAGAGTTAAGATGGCAAACATCGCTCAGCTTGTAAACGTATTACAGGCAGTTATCTTAACCGAAGGCGACAAGATGATTAAGACTCCTACTTATCATGTATTTAACATGTATAAGTATCATCAGGACAATGAACTTCTTGATTCATACATCGAGACCAAAGAAATCGGTGTGGAAGACAGAAACATGGTTCCTAACCTTACAGAGTCTGTTTCCGTTGATAAAAACGGTAAGATTCACATTACTCTTACAAACCTTTCAATCACCGAAGATTACGATATCGAAGGATTGTTTGCGGAAGGCAATGTAAAGAGCGTTAAGGCTCAAATCGTTACAAACGATATGAAGGCTCACAACACATTTGATAACCCTGATGTTGTTAAGGTAGAAAGCTTTGACGGCATTAAAGCATCAGGAAACAAGCTTTCATTTAAGATGCCTAAGTGCAGCGTAATGCATATCGAAGTAGAAGCATAAGATTTTAGCTTTATAACAAATAACCGACGAATTTTATATTCGCCGGTTATTTTTGTGCATTTTTTTAAAATCTATGTTGACAAGGAAAAAAGTAATGATATTATAATGTTATAACAAGTTAAACGGAGGGGCAAAATGTTAGACAGCAATTTACCTGTTTCGCTTCAGTATCAGCTACGAGAAATAATGTTTGAAAAACTCAATTCCGGAGAATGGAAAGAAGGAGAGATGATTCCGAGCGAGCACGAGCTTTGCGAGGAATACGGAGTCAGCAGAATAACCGTAAGAGAAGTTCTTAAGGAACTTGTTCAAAGCGGTTATTTAAAAAGAAAGCAGGGTAAAGGAACCTTTGTTTCAAAACCTACGGTTTCGGCTTCATTGGTTAGTAATTACTCACTATCGGCAGACTTAAAGCAAAAAGGACTTACATCAGAATTTAAATTACTTGAACTTAACTTCCTTGATGCTTCACCTTCAAAGAAAGAGTTTTTTGAGCTTGGGGAAAACGAAAGAATAGTGGAAATCATCCGTTTAAGAACCATTAAGGATGAAGTCTACGCTTGGGAAAAGGCATACGTTCCTGAAAGATACTTAAAAAATATTACTGAAAAAGAAATTAATGAGAAAGGATTATATCCTTCCATAAAAGAAAGGACCGGGCTTTATCCCGTGGAAGCGGAAGAGCGAATGGAAGCTGTCATCTGCCCCGACTACGTCGCTGTGCAGATGCATTTACCTCCGAATACAGCTGTTTTTAAGATAAAGAAAAATACAAAGTCCTTAAGCGGCTATATTGAAAAGTGCGAAAGCTATCTTGTGGGCCAGACCTACAACATTAAGCACATTATTCAAAGCGGTATCTAAGCTTTACAAGCTTAAATATACATTTTCAACCATGAAAGGAAAAGAAAAGAGGAGACTAAAATGAAGAGGTTAGCGATTGTATTGGCATGTGCATTGACACTTACTGCATTTGCAGGATGCGGGGAGGCTGCCGCATCAGTTGACACAACAGAGCCTACGGCTTCTGTTGAAGAGACAAAAGAAGAAGCAGTTGTAGAAGAAACTGCAAAAGAAGAAGAACCTGAATTTGACACCGAGCTTGAAAAGACATTATACGAAGCAAGCAAGATGACAGATGAGGAAATCTATGAACTTGCTAAGGCTGAAACAGGAAAGACAGTTGTTTATTCAACAACAAGCCTTGCAGCAAATGCACTTGAAACATTTTTAGCAAAATATCCTGATTTGGATGTTGAAATTTCAGATATCGGTGAGGCCGATATGTTTACTAAACTTTCCACAGAAGTAGGAAGTGCGGCAGACGGTGCTGATATGGCGTTATTACAGAACGCTTACAGAGTAAACAACGAACTTATTTCAGAAGATTTACTTGTTAACTACTTCCCCGAAAGCTTAATCGGTGATGTAGCTGAAACATATCAGAATCCTGCAGCAATCTTGTTTGTATCAAAGTTAATCTTCATGAACAAGACAGATGATTCCATCGAAGATTTAAAGAATGTTTGGCAGCTTACTGAAGAAGCTTACAAGGATAAGATCTTCTTTAAGAACCCCGCTGATGAACCTGTAGGAATGAACTTCCTTATCATGCTTACATCAGATGAATGGACAGCAAAGCTTGGAGATGCTTACAAGGCATACTTTGGAAAAGATTGGGACAATACAGCAGAGTACAAGTCATGCTCTTATGAGTTCCTTGATAAGTTCCTTGCAAACTGTAACTACACATACACAGCTGACGGCGGTATCTGCAGCGGTATTGCAGAAGGTGAGCCCGGAAGCGTTGGTTTGTTCGTATTCTCAAAGCTTAGAACCAATGAAGTAGCTAGAGAAAACTTACAGATCGCAGCAACAGGAAATGACGGAAAAGGAATCGAAGGTTTTGCAGGATTTATGTATCCTACATACGCTCAGGTTTGTGCAGACACAGATACACCTTACACATGTGCTTTGTTTATCAACTACCTTCTTTCAGAAGAAGGCGGTGCAGCATGGAACAACGAAAACAACATGGGATCATACTTGGCAAATCAGTCAATCGCCCTTGTTCCCGATGCTACAGGACTCGATAAAGAAGTTGAATTTTGGTTAAGCCGCTGTGTAATCGAAGACGGTGATTACCTTGCAGCAAACTACGCAGATGTATATGAGTACATTGCAGCAAGAATAAACTAATCCGTTAAAAGATAAGTACTTTTATATGGTGGAGGGACATCTCTCCACCATATATATTCTTTGGAGGTTTACATGAGAGGTTTGACATTGGAGAAGATCAAAAACAAGATCAAAACATATTTCTCCAACCCGGCTAATTGCATGCTGGTAATATTCTTCGTTTTGTTATTGGGATTATCAATCTACCCCATTACTGCGATGATTAAGGAGATGTTCATAGTTCATGCGGGAATCGAAAAAACTTTGATTAACGCAAAGAAAGGAACATTTACCCTTTACCATATAAAGAAACTGTTTACACCAAGCGAATGGAGCATCACTTCCTTTTACATTCCGCTTAAAAACTCATTTTTCTTAGGATTTTTAGGCGCCACACTCGCCATTATTTTTGGCGGTGTTACAGCTTGGCTTATGACAAGAAGTAATTTAAAGCATAAGAAACTGATCGGAACATTGTTTATGTTTCCTTATCTTATGCCTGCTTGGACTCTTGCCCAGTTTTGGATTTATCTTTTCCAAAACACTAATGTTATGAGCGGTAACAAAGGAATCGTGCAGTCTCTTTTTGGGATTTGCATGCCTCAGTGGTTTGTTTACGGATTGTTCCCTTGTATCATCGTAAACAGCTTACACTTTGCTCCCTTTGCATACATCTTAATAGGCGGCATCTTACAAAACATGGATGCGACTTTGGAAGAATCTGCTCAGATTTTACGGGCAAACAGATTTAAGATTTTAAGAAAAGTTACACTCCCAATCGTAATGCCCGCGCTTTTATCAACTTTCTTACTTGTATTTTCAAGTGGATTTGCTTCATATGCGGTTCCCGTTTTCTTGGGCGGTGCCGTAAGATTTTATACACTTGCAAGTAAAATGAAAGCAATGATTAACGCAGGATACATGGGCCAGGCTTACATTATTGCGGCCGTCATGATCGTGTGCGGTATCATCATTCTTACCATCAATCAAAGATATACAAATAAGAGAAGATCATTTACGACGGTTACAGGTAAATCAGGTCAGGTTTCACTTGTTAACTTAAAGAAAGCAAACGGACCCATTTCAGCACTTATGATCGTATTTACCATTTGCTTTTCGGTAGTTCCGCTTATCGTATTTGCACTTCAGACAATTCAGAGAATTCCCGGAAATTACAGCCCTTCAAACTGGACCTTGGATTTCTGGATCGGAAAAGATTTAGACGCATATCAAATGGGAATGGTAGGAGGAATCTTAGTAGGAAAAGACTTCCTTATGGCTCTCTTAAGACTTGTTCTTTTGTCTTTGGCATGTTCCGTATTTGCAGGAACTGCAGGCCTCTTCATCGGTTACTCCGTTGTAAGAAACAGAAGAACAAAGCTTTCAAAGATGGTAGAGTCAATGTCTTTCTTCCCTTACTTAATTCCTACGATAGCATTTGCGGCAATTTACTTAGCACTTGCTTCCACAAAGACATTCTCGTTTTTATATAATTCATTCCTGCTTCTTGTAATAGTGGGCGGCGTTAAATACATGCCCTTTGCATCAAGAGGATGTATAAACTCAATGCTTCAGGTTTCTCAGGAAATCGAAGAAGCTGCGATTTTAATGAATGTACCTTGGTACAAAAGAATATTTAAGATATTGGTTCCCATTCAAAAGACAAGTATTTTCTCAGGTTATTTGCTCCCTGTAGTATCTGCGATGAGAGAAGTGGACCTTTTTGCTCTCATAGTATCAAATTCAAGATACATGCTTACTACAATGCTTTTGGCATTTAACCAGACAGGTTACGACCAATATGCCAGTGCGATTACACTCTTAATCATCGTAATTGTGCTCGTTATTAACGAAGTGTCAAATAAACTTACCGGTGCTTCCATTTCACAAAGCGTCGGCGCTTCAAACAGACAGTAAAGGAGAAAATATTATGCCCAGAATTGAACTTATAAATATCACTAAAAAGTGGGGAAACTTTTACGGCGTTAAGAACCTTAACATGGTTATTGAAGACAGAGATTTTGTGTCTCTTTTAGGTCCTTCCGGATGCGGTAAAACCACCACTTTAAGAATGATTGCAGGTTTGGAAACACCTACCGAAGGTATTATCAAAATCGGAGATAAGGTTGTTTTTGACTCAAACACAAACGTAAACCTTTCTCCCGATAAAAGAGAAATCGGATTTATTTTCCAAAACTATGCTTTGTGGCCTCACATGACCGTTTATGAAAACATAGCTTTCGGTCTTGAAAACATGAAATGGAACAAAAAGGATATCGACGCAAGAGTTAAAGAAATGCTTGCCTTAATGAAGATTGAAGAATTTGAAAAAAGATATCCTTCGGAAATTTCGGGCGGTCAGCAGCAAAGAGTTGCCATAGCAAGAACCCTTGCCACAAAGCCTCAGGTTTTACTTATGGATGAACCTTTGTCAAACCTTGATGCTAAGCTTCGTTTGGAAATGAGAACAGAATTAAAGAGACTTCATGCGGATACCGACTCTACTTTTGTATACGTAACACACGATCAGCTTGAAGCTATGACTCTTTCAACAAAAATCTGTCTTATGAAAGAAGGCACCATCCAGCAATACGACGCACCTTTAACCGTTTACAACAAGCCTAACAACTTATATGTCGCAGACTTTGTAGGTAATCCCAGCATGAACGTTGTAAGCGGAAAGATTCAAAAAGCAGGGGAAGAATACTATGTTGATTTCTTAGGATACCAGGCTAAGTTTATTCCAAAGGGTGAAATCGAAGAAGTAAGCGGAGATGTAACAATCGGCTTTAGACCCGAGTTTGTAAAGATAGAAGAAGAAGGAAAGATAAAGGCAAGTGTTTATTCCACACTTCCTTCAGGACTTGAAACCACAATCAAATTAAAGATTGGGGAAGAAATCATTTCTTCTATCGTATTCGGAGCATCCGATTACGTTACTGATGAAGTATTAAATTGCAGCATTGTCGGCGCCAATGTATGTATTTTTAATAAAGAAGGACGAAAGGTTTCAATGGGTAGTCTATCCATTGAATAGAAAGAGGAAAACTAAAGTGAATAACGAAGTTGTAGAAATCAAAGCCACGGCAACAGGTGAGAGCTTCATTGAAGGCTTTGAGCCCCAAAAGGCATGCGACGGAAAGAAAGACACTGCATGGATGGCAGACCCTTACTTTAAGTGGTTGATATTAGATTGCAAAGAAGTACATTTTATCGACCACATAAAGCTTGTAACGGGTCACGAAGGAGAGTTTTACCATTACCATGTAGAGTACAGTCTTGACAGGATTAACTGGTATTTTGTATCTGAAAAAAGTGATGATACAAAAGCTACCGAAGATGGAGATACAATTAAAATCTGTAAAGAAGCAAGATACATAAAGATTACGGTTTCTTTCTGCTCTAAGGGAAGTACTGTAAAGGTAGAAAATGTATCGCTTTACGGATACAAAACAGATGCACCAGAAGAAACCTGCGATATTACAAAGAAAAGAGTAAAGGCTGTAAGCGGCACCATTGAAGAAGGCTTTAAGAGACTTGATGATTACGATATCGATGCTTCTTTTAAAGACAGCGTAGTGGAAGCAATTGATCCAGGTGCCATACTTAAGTTTAGCAATGTAGACTTTAAGAATGGTGAATTTAACCAGTTAAGATTTTGCTTGGGACTTCCCATAAAGGATAAGGTTTCTTACGTAAATATCGAGTTCAGACTTGATTCTAAAGACGGAGAAAAGGTAGGAAACATCCACCTTTGCAGGCAGTATACATACTTTACGGAACTTGCAATTGAAATAAAGAAAGAAACCGGAGAGGCTGTAACAGGTAAGCATGATTTTTATGCGGTAGTTACTCAGATTGATAAGCCTCAGAGCGTGGTATTTTACTGGTTTAACTTAACCAAAGAGCCGGTTCTTTCAAAAAAGACCACAGACTATAAAGAAAAGCTTATTGTGGATGATAAGCCTTATCAAATTTTCTTTGGTAATATGCACTCTCATACAGGCCTTACGGACGGATTCGGAACGGCAGAGCATGCATACGATTACGCAAGAAATGTAGCTAAGCTGGATTTTCTTGGCATCACCGAGCACAGTAACTGTCTTGATGAAATGTTTGATTATGATAAGAGCTTTAAGTGGAGAGACTTAAAGGCAGCTTCTGAGAAAGCCACGGAAGATGGCAAGTTTGTTGGCTTATACGGCTCTGAAACCACCTGGTACAACCAGTTTGGACACATGAATGTTTACTGCGCAGACTTTTATTTAAACTCATATGAATTTAAGTTTGACGTTGCAAAGAACTATTACGATAAGTTAAAGGAATTCCCCGGAATTATAAGCCAGTGGAATCACCCTTGGTCTTGCGGCAACAGACATTTTGATATGTTTGAGCCCTATGATGAAGAACTTGATAAGATTACTTACACAATAGAATTAAACAACGTGGAAATGACAGGCTATGACGTTATCAAGTATTACGTAATTGCTCTTGATAAAGGATGGCACTTAGCACCTGTTGGAAATCAGGATAACCACGGAGAAAACTGGGGTACATGGAACGGCATAAGAACAGGTTTATTTGCAAGGCGCTTAACGGCAGCAGACATTTTTGATGCCATGAAGAATTTCCGTACCTACTTTACGGGAACGCCCGGATTCAGAGTGATATATACAATGAACGGGCATCTTCAGGGAGCGATTCTTGATTGGAGCGATGACCTTACAATCAACGTAAAGGCTTCTTGTGATGATAAGGTAAAGATCACAAAGATAGAAGTTTACTCAGAAGGCGGAAGGGTTATCGATACAAAAGAAGTTTCGGATTCAGAAATTGATGTAAGTTTAAAAGTAAAAGAAAAACTGAAATATTATTTCCTTGAGTTATACAGGGAAGACGGCCAAGTCGCTGTTACGGCACCGATTTGGATAAAGTAATGTAGTTTGTTGGGTTTTGCGATTATTAGGAGGAAAGGGTATGAAACGGGGTTACAAACTGTTATTTTCGTTGGCTTTAGGTTTAGGCGTTTTATTTGGATTTAATAAGCTTGCCTTTGCCGAGGGCAATGTAATTCAGATTGCTACAAAAGAAGATTTTTCGCTCATTTACGAAAATCCGGACGGAAACTATGAATTGGTTTCAAATATCATGCTGGGCACAGACTTTACGGCGATCGATTCTTTTGAAGGTACATTTGACGGAAACGGTCATGTTATTTATGGTTTAAAACTTGGCACGCCTACCGGCGATGAAGGCGTTGCCTTTGTGATTACCAATGAAGGTACCATTGAAGACGTGGGCTTTGTCGATGCAAACGTAGTGGGAAGAGACGAAAGTGTTGATGATTGTGCCGCGGTTATTGCCGTTAATAACAAAGGCACTATTTCAGGCTGCTTTGTTGAAGACAGTACGGTTAGCGGCGCTCACAGAGCAGGTGCCATATGTGCGAACAACCTAGGACGTGTAATCAATTGCTATTCAAATGCCACGATTTCCGCAGGGGCGGAAGCAGGCGGCTTGGTGGCGCTTAATGGGTCAAAAGCAGGATCTGAAAACAGTGAAATCATTAACTCATATTCATTCGGTAAAGTAGCAAGTTTAAGCCGTAATGCAGGAGGCGTTAGTGCTTACGGATATTCTAACTCAACAATAGAAGGCTGCGCTTATTTCGGAGAATCCATTACAACAGATGTTGACGGAAGCAGCGGAAGAATTTTAGGAAAAGCTAAGGGAACGCCGAAACTTATAAACAATATTGCTAATCAGGATGTTTTAATTGACAAAGCAAAGGTTACGGGCGCTTTGGATGATAAGAACGGCTGGGATGTGGCAAGGGGCTACTTTGATAAAGCCGGAATCTTTGCAGGAAAGCTTGACTGGGATTTTAGCAAAGCTTGGTATTTTGATACAGCTTCAAGCAGACCTAAGTTAAGGGAATTTGAAAAGATATCATCATCAAGAGTCTTTGGAATCGGAAGCGTCAATGATTTAATGCAGATTGGTGAAGACTGGGTGTTGCCTACCGATAAGTTCTTTCTATTAAATGATATAGAAGTTAATTACGAAGATGAAAACGGAAAACTATTTCCCATCGATACTTTTAATGCGACTTTAGACGGTAACGGACACAATATCATAGGCTTTAAATATGAGTCTGATTCTGACAGAAGAAGCGCATTAATTAGAGTAAATAACGGAACTGTTAAAAACCTTGGCTTAACTAATGCCTTAATTAAAGGCGCAAGCGCTGAAAGCGGTGTAAAGGATTATGAATACTACGCTGCAGGCATAGCAGGCACCAACAACGGCGTAATCGAAAAATGCTTTGTAACGGGCAATATAAACAGAGCCACGAGAGTTGGGGGCATTGCAGGTGAAAATAACAATTTAATTATTGATTGTTATTACGTAGGAAGCGCAAACGGTAAGGCGGAAACAGCCGGCATCTGCGCTATGCTAAATAAAAAGGCAGGAATTAAGAACTGTTACACCAAATCCGTTGTTTCAACAAAGGGTAGCAACGTAGGCGGTATATCTGGTTATGCCTATACGGGTTCTTTTATCAATGACTGTGTCACCCTTACGGGACATGTGATAAAAGAAAAAAAGGGAGGCATAGGCAGGATACTTGCAAAAGCAAACGGACATCCTACCCTTGACAATAACTATGCCTCTGAAAATGTATACGGCGGAGATACGGTACTTAGAGCAAAAGGCGAGCAAGAGCTTGAGGTTATTAAATTAGCGGAGATTGCGAACGAACGATTAAAGGAGCAAGGCTTAACCGAGGGCATAGTAACTATAACGCAGGAGCAAAGGGACCAAGCAGCAGAAGACAGTAAAAATGACCATGCGGATATACAAGGTCAGCGAATTAGCCTTGATAAGATAAATCTTGGGCTTTTTAAAGACACCCTTAAATGGGATTTAAATGATGTTTGGGCTTACGATGATACCTTAAAGAGACCCGTTTTAAAGGGAATGGAAGAAGCATACAGTATAAGCTACATTCCTGAAACTGTAAGTGCCAATGATATTGACTATAGCTATCTTGATAACGGAATAAGCTACGCAAATTTTGCCTTTACGGACAATAACTCAAATAATCAAAAGATTTCCATTATTAAGATGAATTATAAGGAAGCCAATGAAAAATACGAGATTATTGTAGGCGTTAAGGACGATATGATCCCTGCTACGGATGAAAACGGAAATTACGTAAGAAATTCGGATGCCGAGGACCATGACCTTATTAAGGGCATTATTCCTGAGCAAATGTGGACTACGGAAAAAGCAAGAGGAGTCAGAGTAATAGCAGGCATTAACGGAGAATTCTACACTAAAGAAGGTCCCGAAGGCTACATGATAAAGGATGGCTCCGAAGTTATAAACGGAACAAGAATATCTTCTGATAAAATTAAGTATCCTTTCCACGGTTTCTTTGGAGTTACAAAAGAAGGAAGCAACCTTCCGCCCTTTGTAATCGGAACTTATGATGAGGACTGGAACAAGTATAAAGGAAGCCTCTTACAGGCTACAGGCGGTCAGTTTATTTTAAATGAGGGTAACAATATACCCGATTACGATGATTTAATCGAATGCATAGAAGGAGAGAAGGATTACGATCAGGAAACCTTCTACAGGTACAAAAATCGCCATCCCAGAACCGCAATGGGTATAGATAAAGACAATAACGTTTACATGGTTGTTGTGGACGGAAGACAGGGCGAATATGCGGCAGGTATGCTTATTGATGAGCTTGGAGAATTAATGAAGCTTTTAGGCTGTACAGTTTCAATCAATATGGATGGCGGCGGTTCTTCCACAGCGGTAGCGCATTTACCCATTCATGTTGAAGAACCCATTGAGGGAGACGGCGGCGAAAACTATGAAGAGTACGTGCCTATTTATCATCTTATGAATCATCCCAATAATACAAACAAGGAAAATCCCTATTATGGAGATTTAAGACTTCGTAAGGTGTTTTCATCGGTGCTTATAGCAGAGCGTAAGCCATCAATCACCGGATTCCCGATGGTTACAATCCCTGAAGAAGGCTCAACCGTTTCAGGACAATCGGAAACGACTGCTACAATAATTTCTGACTCAATCGGAACAGAAGACGTAAGCGAAAACGAAGAAACCGTGAGCGGAAATGATTAATCAATTTAGGCCATAATACCACTTTACATATCCCGACGCCCCTCTACAAAACACCTTTTACACCGGGCGTCGGGATTAGTTATTTTTTTAATAAAAAGCCCTTGCTTACACATATCCTGTGTGTTATAATTCAACAGTCGGCTTTGAAAGACACAATTAAATAGGGGCATAGTTCAAAGGTAGAACAGTGGTCTCCAAAACCATCGATGTGGGTTCGATTCCTACTGCCCCTGCTATAAAGACAGAGTAATCTGTCTTTTTTTGTGCACAAATTTTTAATTAAAAAAAGGAGGCTACACTAGGTAGCCTCCGTGATTTTACTAATATTCATCCAACGCAAAAGAATCAGGCTTAGCCTGATTCTTCGCTTGTGTAAAAGGGGAATTTTCTCGGAATAGTCTTGGGTGTCTCCCAAGTACATTTTGAGTATACCGCCTGTAGGAGGGGAATACTACAACAATATTGACTAAACATAAAACTATTTCACTTATTTTAAAAACTCCTAAACGGTTCCCTCGATAAACTTACGATGAATAATGAGTTCGTCGGGAACTTCCTGTCCGGAAGCCTTGATTTTGGTAAGAACATTATCGAAATGATGGAGCTTCTGGGTGGTTTTTATGTTGTATCTTTCAATCATATCCTTAAACATAGGGTTGGCAGCAATCTTTTCTCTTAGCTCAGCAGGGAAAGGACAGTAGGTAACCATTATCTGCCTTGAAACCTTATTAAGTCTGGGAGAACCTGCGCCTTCAAATAATACCCATGTTATATAGTCACGCACAAACATTTCTTTAAAGGAATTCTTTGCTTTTGTAAGAGCGTTTTTAACCTTTTCTTTAGCGTCTGTGGAAAGCTCTGAATTCTTTTTATAAAACTGCACGTAATCAAAGTATTCACTTGTAAGAGAACGGTCGCTTACATCGTTCCAGCGGGCGCCCTGAACACGCTTACACATTTCCCATCTGTATTCGCCTGTAAGACGCGTAAGAGTGGTTACAAAGTCTTCTACGTGGAAAATAGAGAACATAAAGCGGGCAGGCGTGGTACGTTTCTTTCCTTCAATTTCCTGCCACATAACTCCTCTTGTTCCTACATTGGGGAAGAGGATAATGTCGGGAGTGATACGTACGTCTATAAATTCCTTAGTGATACCGATTTTTTCATCGGAATAAACGGTCTCTCTGTAGAAAGCACCGTAATCTATTGCTTCAAGTTTCTTTATACTTTCCAAAACCGTATCGACGGTCACAAGGCAAGACTGTAAAGGCTTAATGATATCGTGCTCGCTAAGAAGAGGGCAGAAGGAGCTTAAACGTCCGAAGGTAACCTTGTTACACATAGGGAACATGTTGTTAAGCTCAAACATAAGACGTTCTTCAGGGTCTCTTGCCAAAGCCTGTTCCTGAGCTGCCGTAATCTTACCTTGAATCTTTTGCTCGTGGATGTATTGAGTGTAGTCTGTATCAAATTCGTTACGGCTTGGCTCTTTCTTTAAGTGATAAACGGCATTTAGCCATTCATACGCGGTGTATACGCCAAAGTCTTCATCGCCTCTGTAGTCATCGGCAATAGTGTATAAGTAGTTGGCGTTTTCGGCACCTGCAAGCTCTGCATCCACAAATCCAAAGTTAAAGAACATCTTTAATATAGGAGATAAGTTATAATCTCTTACGCTTGCCTTAAAGGCCTCCGTATAAATCTGATAAAAGGCCTTTGTAAGCTCCAGCCTTAACTTACGGATAGGATCGTCTGAAGAAGCTTTATCCGTAACCTTTTTATACTTATTAAGTAATGCTCTAAAGTTATTGGCAATTTCTTCTTCAACCCCTGAGTACGCAAGGATGATATTTGTGGCATCGGATAAGTCTTCGTTGATTTTAGCAGGCTCTCCGTCGCCTGTAGAAGCGGCCTTATTAAAGCCTGCGGCCTTTTGACGGTATTCGCTGACTCTTGCTTCTATTAAGCCTTCGTCCACCACTCCTTTTTCTTTTAACTTATCAACCATTGCTTCAATGGCTTCCGTTACCTTTTCGGCATCCGGAGTGCCGGGCTTTAAGCGGTATAAAAGCGAAGTGTATAATTCAAATAAATCTACGCCTGACTGGCCTAAATATATATCATAGGTTTCTTTTAAGTAGTCTTGACACATTTCGATTGCGGGCATGCTTTCATGAATGTCCGCGCTTGCTTTTTGCAAAAATCCGTTTAAATAGGGGATTCTTGCTGCCAAGGCAAGCTTTAATTCCTGAGGAAAATCACGCATTGAAGCATAGTAAAAAGGCACGTAATCCGCGATATCGTCTTCGATGCTTACTGCCTCCATATCTTCAATTGCCGGAAGTGAACGGGAAATAATATTGTTGTGATTGCAGGCGTCAACGTAAGAATCATAGTCTTCCTTGATGCCTTTATATAATGCGTTACAATCATTTATAGATCTGTTATGAAGCGCCATAATCTGGGCACTTTGATTGATCATAGATGTAAACATCATCTTTCCGACTTCGGGATTTAATTTTACAATGTTTGAAACGGACGATTTGTCTTTAATAGGAAAAGAAACAAAAGACGATACTTCTGTGGTTACATAGGTAAAAGAGTGGGCATCGTATGCGATGTCCAAAAGCCCAACAACGTCGCCTTTCTTTAAAATGATGCTTCCGCCGTCAAATTTGGCGGTTACAGAACCTGATACAACCACGTGTATCGCGTTTAGCGCCTGGCCCTGCGAGCAAATGACTTTGTCTTTATCGATTTCTTTAGCTGCCACCTTTGTCCTCCGAAACTAAGAAAATCTATCCCGAGTTAATTTACATAACCATACAGATTAATTATACATTAAAAAAATTATACTTCAAGTAACGAGAATTTGAGGCGCAGTCCTTGTGTTTTCTTAAATGTATGGTAAAATATGAAAAGTATTGTGGGAGTTTTTGTTTGGGAATGAACAAGGAGGTTAATAAATGAAGGAAGTCAAACTGATTGACTTGAAAGATGATGTCGAGCGTTTGCTTACTTACATCCCTTGGCTTGAACAAAAAAAAGGAACTAAAGCCGGTTCAATTTACAAAAGTGACGGACTCGAAGAACACTCGGTTCCGTTCCCTGTTTATGAGACGATGCTTCTTAACTTTGTAAACGATGCGTCAAAGACAAAGCTTATGGATAAGAACTACGTCTACGCTTACTCAAGAAACTTCATAAAGACTGTGGACGATGAAAGAAGAGTCATACAAAATGCAGGCATTAAGAACGGAGATGTTCTTTGCGGCATTTTCTCTAAATATATTTTAGGCGGTATGAGAAAGGGTAGCCTTTGGATCACGGGAGTTGAAGAAGGAATCCTTTTGGATGTACTTTTAAAGATGAAGAAACTGTTGGAAATTTGGGATGCGCCCTTGGCATAATAAAAGGAGTTATTTTAGGACATGAGCGACAAAGCAGCGAAGAAGAAACAATACATTCTTGACATTGCGAAGGGTGTTTTTGCTAAAAAAGGATTTAAGAACGTTACTATGAAGGATATCGTCGAGGCCTGTGAAATCAGCCGTGGCGGTTTGTATCTTTATTTTGACGACACTAAGGAAATTTTGCTTGAGTGCCTTCAAGGAGGAGAGCAAAAGGACGATATATTGGAAAAACCTTCCGCGGGTGAGGCGTTGGCCGTTTATTTAAATGAGCAAAAGAAAGCCATTTTAAATAATGAAAACGACTTAACCGTCGCGGTTTATGAGTATCTTTTCATGTGCGAAGAAACCGGAGAGAAAGAATCGGTTATCAAGCCTAAGATAGAAAAGAATCTTAAAGTGCTTACAGCTCTTTTGGAAAAGGGCGTTGAAAGCGACGAGTTTTATTGTGAAGACTGCGAGCAGGCAGCGCGCAATATCATATATACTTTGGAAGGCCTTAAACTTGCTTCAAAGACTATCGGTGTCACCGAAAAGGAAATCGACACACAGCTTTTGTACATCTTGAGTGGCCTTATCGCTGAGGAAGAATAATGATGAGGCTTTGGAAACAAAGCCTCTTTCGTTTATTTAAATTTATTTTAATTTAAAAGGAGACCTGTGAACACATGGGCAATGTAAGACGTATTTATGTTGAAAAGAAAGAGCCGTTTGCTGTAAAGGCAAGGGAACTAAAGGAGGAGATAAGCGGATTCTTAGGAATTAACGGCGTAGAAAAAGTGCGCGTGCTTATAAGATACGATATCGAAGGCTTATCTGAAGAAACCTTTAAAAGAGCAAAGACCACTATCTTTTCGGAACCGCCGGTAGATGACGTGCTGGAAGAGGATTTACCTATCAAAGCGGATGAAAGAGTTTTCAGCGTAGAATTTTTGCCCGGACAGTTTGACCAAAGAGCAGACTCCGCCGTTCAGTGTATCGGATTTTTAAACGAAGATGAGACTCCCGTAATTAAGACAGCCGTAACCTATGTATTAAGCGGAAAGATTACGGATGCAGAGTTTGAAAAGATAAAAGAAAACTGCATTAACCACGTTGATTCAAGAGAAACTGGCCTTTTAAAGCCTGAGACCTTAAAGACGGAATTTAAAGAGCCTGATGATGTGGCAATTTTAAACGGCTTTAAAGATATGAATGCGGAAGAACTTGAAGGACTTTATTCTTCATTAGGTCTTGCCATGACCTTCAAAGATTTTCTTCATATCCAAAAGTACTTTAACCACGAAGAAAAAAGAGACCCTTCCATGACGGAAATAAGGGTGCTTGATACTTACTGGTCAGACCACTGCAGACACACAACATTTTCTACAGAGCTTAAAAACGTAACCTTTGAAGACGGCTTTTACAAGACTCCCATTGAGACTACATACCAAAGCTATCTTGATACAAGAGAAGACATCTTTAAGGGCCGTTCCGATAAGTTTGTATGCCTTATGGATTTAGCCTTGATGGCAATGAGAAAGCTTAAAAAGGAAGGTAAGCTTCAAGACCAGGAAGAAACCGATGAAATCAATGCTTGCTCTATCGTAGTTCCCGTTGAAATCGACGGTGAAAAAGAAGAGTGGCTAGTAAGCTTTAAAAACGAGACTCACAACCATCCTACTGAAATCGAACCCTTCGGTGGAGCCGCTACTTGTCTTGGCGGAGCTATAAGAGATCCCCTTTCCGGACGTTCTTATGTATATCAGGCAATGCGTATTACAGGCGCGGCAGACCCTACGGTTTCTGTTGCCGATACCATTAAGGGTAAGCTTCCTCAGAAGAAACTTGTTAAGACTGCGGCAGCAGGATACTCTTCCTACGGTAACCAGATAGGCCTTGCCACAGGATATGTTAAGGAAATTTATCATCCTTCATATGTTGCAAAGAGAATGGAAATCGGTGCCGTTATGGGCGCAGCTCCAAGATCTAACGTAATAAGAGAATCTTCTGACCCGGGAGACATCATCATCTTACTTGGAGGAAAGACAGGACGTGATGGTTGCGGCGGCGCAACAGGTTCTTCCAAGGTACACACAGAAAGCTCTATCGAAACCTGCGGAGCCGAAGTTCAAAAGGGTAACGCACCTGTTGAAAGAAAGATTCAGCGTTTGTTCAGACGTCCAGAAGTTACAAAGCTTATTAAGAAGTGTAACGACTTTGGTGCAGGCGGTGTTTCAGTTGCAATCGGTGAACTTGCAGACGGATTAAGAGTTAACTTGGATTTAGTTCCAAAGAAATATGCGGGTCTTGACGGAACAGAGCTTGCCATTTCCGAATCTCAGGAAAGAATGGCAGTTGTTGTGGATCCTAAGGATGCGGATAAGTTCCTTGAATATTCAAAGGAAGAAAACTTAGAGGCAGTAAAGGTTGCTACAGTTACAAAAGAACCTAGACTGGTGCTTACCTGGAGAGGAAAAGAAATCGTTAACTTATCAAGAGCGTTTCTTGATACAAACGGTGCTCACCAGGAAACTGATGTAACCGTTACAATGCCCGATGAAAAGGACAAGTACTTTGAAAAGATTGCTATAGATAAGGTAGAAAGGGCCGTTAAGGCAAATGACTTTAAAGAAGCCGCAAAGGCAGTTTTATCAGACTTAAACGAGTGCTCACAAAAGGGCCTTGTGGAAGAATTCGATGCTTCCATCGGAGCAGGCTCAGTGCTTATGCCTTACGGCGGTAAGACTCAGCTTACAGAGACTCAGGCCATGGTTGCAAAGCTTCCTGTATTAAAGGGAAAGTGCGATACCGTTACAATGATGAGCTACGGATTCGATCCTTACCTTTCAAGCTGGTCGCCTTACCACGGAGCAATCTACGCAGTGCTTTCTTCAATCTCAAAAATTGTATGTTCGGGCGGTGATGCAAGTAAGATTCGCTTCACTTTCCAGGAATACTTTAAGAGAATGACCAAAGAACCCAAGCGTTGGAGCCAGCCTTTCTCAGCACTCCTTGGTGCTTTTGATGCACAGATCGGCTTCGGCCTTCCTTCAATCGGCGGTAAAGACTCAATGTCCGGAACCTTTAACGATATTGACGTTCCTCCCACACTGGTTTCTTTTGCCGTATGTGTTGATAAGGAAGAAAACGTTATTACACCCGAGCTTAAAAAAGCAAAAGACAGATTAGTGTTATTTACCATCGAGCATGATGACTACGACATGGTAAATTACGAAAAAGCAATTTCTTTGTATAAATACATCAGAGATTTGAACCTTGATAAGAAAATAAAGGCAGCCTACACCGTTGATTCAAACGGCGTGATGGCAGCGGTTTCAAAGATGGCCTTTGGTAACGGCCTTGGAGTTAAGTTTAACGACTCCTTGGAACTTGAAGACTTGTTTAAAAATAACCTTGGCGCAATCCTTGTTGAAACCGATGCCGACATCGTTACAAAGGAACATGAGTCTTTTGAAATCGGTAGAGTGACCGACGATGGAATGTTTACATTTAAGGATTCCGTATTACCTGTAAGCGAAGCCCTTGAAGCTTGGAAGAAGCCTTTAGAAAAAATCTTCCCCACAAAGGCGGTTAAAGAAACCACTCCTTTGGAAGATAAGCTTTTTAAGGCAGATTCAATTTATGTTTGCAAAAACAAGGTGGCTAAGCCTACAGTATTTATCCCCGTATTCCCCGGCACCAACTGTGAATACGATTCGGCAAAGGCCTTTGAGAGAGCGGGAGCCGATACCATTGTTAAGGTATTTAAGAATCAGACGGCTGATGATATAAGAGAGAGCGTTTCGGAATTTGAAAAGGCAATCGGAAATGCCCAGATTATCATGTTCCCGGGCGGCTTCTCCGCAGGTGATGAGCCCGACGGTTCAGCCAAGTTCTTTGCAACAGCTTTTAGAAACGAAAAGCTTAAAGAAGCTGTGCTTAAGCTCTTAAACGAAAGAGACGGCTTGGCACTTGGTATCTGTAACGGATTCCAGGCCCTCATTAAGTTAGGCCTTGTACCTTACGGCACCATCATTGATGCCCAGGACGTTTCTTCGCCCACACTTACATACAACACCATCAACCGTCACATTTCAAAGATGGTTTACACAAAGGTTGTTTCAAATAAGTCTCCTTGGCTTTCAAATGCTAAGCTTGGCGGCGTGTACACAAACCCCGCATCCCATGGCGAAGGAAGATTTGTTGCAAGTAAGGAATGGATCGATAAGCTCTTTAAGAACGGTCAGGTGGCTACAAGATACTGCGACTTTGACGGTAACATCTCAATGGATGAAGAGTTTAACATTAACGGTTCCTACGCATCAATCGAAGGTATCACTTCGGAAGACGGAAGATGCTTAGGTAAGATGGCTCACTCCGAAAGACGCGGCGACCACGTTGCCATCAACATTTACGGAGAGCAGGATCTTAAGATTTTTGAATCCGGTGTAGAGTACTTTAAATAAGTTTTAAAAACTCAGGCGTGCAAACTTGCACGCCTGTGATATACTTATACCCATGAATCAGATAAACTATCAAAAGAAACTGGATGAAACCTTAGATAATAAGGATACTAAGTCTAAAAGTCTTTTGCTTCAGTGCTGTTGCGCTCCTTGCTCAAGTCACTGCCTTACATATATTGAGGGTAAGATAAATATTACGGCATATTATTACAACCCCAATATTGCAGAGCGTGACGAATACGATAAGCGGGCAGCAGAACTTAAGAGACTGGTGGGTATCCTTAACAGCGAGTTCCCGGATGCAAATATAGAGTTTAAAGAAGGCCCCTTTGAGCCGGAAAAATTCTTTTTGGTATCCAAGGGCTTAGAAAATGAGCCTGAAAGAGGAGCACGCTGCGCCAAATGCTTTGAGTTAAGACTAAGAGAAACCGCAAAGAAAGCAAAAGCGGAAGGCTTTGACTATATTGCCACTACCTTGACTCTAAGCCCCCTTAAGGATGCCCGTTTAATAAATGAAATAGGAGAGAAAGTTGCAAAAGAAGAAGGCGTTTTGTGGCTTTACTCTGACTTTAAGAAAAAGGAAGGCTATAAGCATTCCGTAGAACTTTCAAATAAATACGGACTATACCGTCAAAACTATTGCGGTTGTCCATTTTCAAAAAGAGGTAAAAATGAAGAAGTTACTTGAATTAATATCAGAAGAAGTAAGTATGGCTTTTGAAAAGTCAGGCTATGACAAAAGTGCGGGAAAGGTTAACGTTTCAAACCGTCCCGACCTTTGCGAATATCAGTGTAACGGTGCAATGGCTTTAGCTAAGGCTTTAAAGACTGCGCCCATAAACATTGCAAACACAGTTGTTGAAAACCTTAAAGATTCAAAGGTTTTTTCAGAAGTTTCAGCTGTAATGCCGGGATTTATCAATTTAAATATCAATCCTGATTTCTTGGCTGATTACGTATCAAAGATGGCTAGCGCCGAAAAGTTTGGCTTGGAAACTCCTAAAAAGCTTAAAATCATGCTTGATTACGGCGGACCAAACGTAGCAAAGGCTTTACACGTAGGCCACTTACGCTCAGGCGTTATCGGCGATGCAATTAACAGAATCTGTAAGTACATGGGCCATGAAACCATAAGCGACATTCATATGGGCGACTGGGGTACACCCATGGGACTTATTATGCACGAGCTTTCTTTACGTAAGCCCGACCTTCCTTATTTTGATGAGTCTTTTACAGGCGAATACCCTGTAGAGCCTCCCTTTACAGTTGCTGACTTGGAAGAAATCTATCCCACAGCTTCTAAAAAATCAAAGGAAGACGAAGAGTACAAAGCAAAAGCTTTGGAAAAAACATATAAGCTTCAGACAGGCGTAAGAGGATATCGCGCATTGTGGAACCACATTATCAACGTTTCCGTTAACGATATGCGTAGAATCTATGATAACTTAGGCGTTCACTTTGATTTATGGAACGGTGAATCAAGCGTTCATGAGCTTATCCCCGACATGGTTAAATACATGAAGGAGGGCGGATATGCTTATTTAAGCGAAGGCGCTTTGGTCGTAGATGTTAAAGAAGAAACCGACACAAAGGAAATGCCTCCATGCATTATCTTAAAATCCGACGGGGCTTCTTTGTACAATACAACTGACCTTGCAACAATTATGGACCGTAAGCAAAAGTACAATCCCGACCGTTACATCTACTTAACGGATAAGCGTCAGGACTTATACTTTGAACAGGTTTTCCGCTGCGCTCACAAGACAAAGCTTGTATCAGAAGATACAAACCTAGCACACGTTGGCTTTGGTACCATGAACGGAAAGGACGGAAAGCCCTTTAAGACCCGTGACGGCGGAGTTATGCGTCTTGAATCATTAATGAATGATGTTAACGAGGCTACACTTAATAAGATTAAAGAAAACCGTGAAATGAGCGATGAAGACGCTTTAAGGATTTCTAAGATTGTTGGTCTTGCTGCTTTAAAATATGGCGATTTGTCAAACGTTCCCGCTAAGGACTATATCTTTGATATGGACCGTTTCACTTCCTTTGAAGGAAACTCAGGCCCCTACATTTTATATACAATCGTTCGTATTAAATCTATCCTTGAAAAGTTTGCAAACGAAGGCGGTAAGATAGATGCTTGCAAGATTTCAGGTGTAGACAATGCTTCAGAAAAAGAGCTTATGAAGGAGCTTACTTTCTTTTCACAGACTGTGGAAGCTGCATATGAAGAGCTTGCTCCCAGTAAGATCTGCGCATTCATCTACGATCTTGCAAACGCTCTTAACTCTTTCTATCACGAAACAAAGATTTTGACAGAAGAAGACGTTAATAAAAAGAACTCTTATATTGCACTTATTAATTTAACAAAGCAGGTGCTTGAAACATGCATCGACATGCTTGGTTTCTCAGCACCCGAAAGGATGTAAATGAGAATAGGACACGGATACGATGTTCATAAATTGGTTGAAGGAAGAGACTTAATCATTGGGGGAGTTAAAATCCCTCATGATAAAGGCCTTCTCGGACACTCTGACGCAGACGTGCTTACCCACGCCGTCATGGATTCACTTCTTGGCGCGGCAGCCCTTGGAGATATCGGGCTTCACTTCCCGGATACGGATGAAAAGTACAAAGGCGCCGACAGCATTAAGTTACTTGAAGAAGTTGGAAACCTGCTTGAACAAAACATGTATTATGTAGAAAACATCGATGCCACCATCTTGGCGCAAGCCCCTAAGATGCGTCCTTACATCGATGAAATGAGAAAGAATATAGCTAAGGCACTTAGAATTGAAGTATCAATCGTAAATGTCAAGGCTACCACCGAAGAAGGCCTTGGCTTTACAGGAGCTAAAGAGGGCATCGCCGCTCACAGCGTATGCTTAATAGGCTCAATTAGAGACCTTCAAAGCCCCATGGGCTCAGGCTGCGCCGGATGCCCAGGCTGCGCGAAGAAGTAACGCAATTTAATATCGAGGGATTATATAATCCCTCGATTTTTTTATATTCCGGCGCAGCCGGCACGAAGCGCAACCGGCGCGAGCTGATTTTGGCGCCCGGTGGGCCAATACGTAATAATTTAAAAATTGGGAGTAATTTAACACTAAAAGCAAGGGCAATTCTTGTATTGCTGGGCTAATACGAAAAAGGTGGCGATTTGGGAGTATTTTTGCCTGATTTCAGGGACCACTAAGGGCTGCCTTGGGTCAATATGAAAAAAGTTTAGAATTGGGAGCAAAAATGTCCATTTTCTACTCCCAAAAGGGCATGGATTTGATATTAGCCCAAATCAGTTAACATAACAAAGAAGAAACCATCTAAATTACTCCCAATTCCTTATGGATTTCATATAGGGACACGTGGTTAACATAACAAAAGAAACAATTCATTTTTAATGACCTGAATTCGAAAGAAAAATCAAATCGAGATAAAAAATAAAAAATACAAAATTTCCGCTTGACAACAGGTGCCTGCTTAGTTATACTAATCAAGTCGGTTGAGACAAGGGGTCTTAGCTCAGCTGGGAGAGCATCTGCCTTACAAGCAGAGGGTCACAGGTTCGAGCCCTGTAGGCCCCACTTAATAAATCGACAAAACTAAATATGGCGAGATAGCTCAGTTGGCTAGAGCATGCGGTTCATACCCGCAGTGTCGAGGGTTCGAATCCCCCTCTCGCTATTATAAATACCGGGGTGTGGCTCAGGTGGTAGAGCGCCACGTTAGGGACGTGGAGGCCGCAAGTTCAAGTCTTGTCACTCCGACTACAAAAAAAGACTTCATCATCGATGAAGTCTTTTTTTGTAATCCAAGATAAAATTTGAACTTGCGGCTTAAAAGTTCAAAGTGCTTCACGTTAGGGATGCAAAACGTCCGGTGGACGTTTTGGGGAGCGTTTTCGAGCGGTAACGCGAGAGCGACCCGAGGAGGCCGCAAACCCTCCCTTCGCCCCTAACGTGCTGTTAGGGCGTGGAGGGGGAAAACGGTCCGGGGGACCGTTGCTCTGACCCGACCGAAGCGAAGCGGAGAGCGCAAGTTCAAGTAAAGCGGTAACGCGAGAGCGACCCGAGGAGGCCGCAAGTTCAAGTCGCTCGAGTCCGCAAGTTCAACTTGAAGCGTAGAGCGCAAGTTCAAGTCTTGTCTTGAGTTGAAATTAATTTTTCGTGAGAATGCTTCTTTTTTTACCATTTCACTGTTATAATGTTGCCGAGATTGAGATAATAATGGTATTTATTGACTGTGAGGTGAAGGGAAATGATAAAAACAATTAGGCAATTAGGCTTTATTCTTTTGATAGTTGTGTTTTTTGTGGGTTGTGGAAAGCCGAAAAGCGAACCGGTGGAGAATACATCTATAGAAAGCGTTATTTCAGAGAACGTTCAGGATGTAAGTAGCAAAGAAGAGACTGATGTAGTGCCTTCCGTCGAGGAAGAAACAAAACTGAGTTCTTACAATCAAGCTGATGATGGAACATGGGAGTACGGCGGATATAAATATAAGTACCGACTTGAAATCGTCGGAAGAATGCCAAATGCAGCATGCGATACAAGAATTGTTTTTCTTAGTAACATCGAGGAAATACCATTTGACCGTGCATGGAAGGCGGCCGGACTAAGCAGTAACATGGATGATTATTTTTCGCCTGATGAAGCAATGTGTATCGAGTGGGAGACAGTGACTGATTTAAATGGAAATTTTGATTATTCTTTGGTTACTGACTCTACGCTTAAAGAAAAAATCCTGGCGGATTATGAAGAAGCTTATGAATACTGGTGGTGGTTTTTTGGCGGAGCACCTGTGAATTTTGACTACACTCTTGAAGAAGACAACAGTACCTATGTCAAATTCGATTATCCCGGTATCGAGACAATGGACGACTTAAAAAAGTTTCTTAAAAAGCGCTTTTCAGACGAAATAATTCAGTTAAAGCTTGAGGACAACATCTTAAGGGAGTTCGACGGCAAACTATATGCTTTGGATGCCGGTCGCGGTTCCGATATAAGCATAGACCACGTTGATTATGCAGTTTATTATGATTCTTATAAAAATGAAGGAGAAATTACCGCGCTAATATACAGACATGACTTTGATGAGAAGACTTACGAGACCTATCTCACGGGGGAAATAGACAAAGAATATATACAATTCACTATGGAAGATGATGGAGCGGTATTCAACACATTTCCGACGATTTGGTAGATTGACTTGTATTATTACAGTGGTATTCTAATTGTAGATAAAGCTCGACCCACTGCTGGAATTAGCGGAGGGCCCAGAGCTTTTTTTCTTTTTTCTATTCTTTAATTGAAGTTTGTTATGATTTAAGATATGATTATAGGGTATTTTTCTTTGAAAAATTGGAGGTAGTTAGATGGTAGATTATACTGAAGGAACCGGTAAGCAGTATCATACAGGTGTCGGCCCAAGCGACATCGGAGAATATGTTATTATGCCGGGAGATCCCAAGAGATGTGAAAAGATTGCAAAGCATTTTGATGAAGCAAAGCTTGTGGCTGATTCGCGTGAATACGTGACTTACACAGGAACTTTACTCGGAACTAAGGTTTCTGTTACATCAACAGGTATCGGCGGTCCCAGCGCAGCGATTGCAATTGATGAGCTTGCAAAGTGCGGAGCGCATACTTTCATAAGAATCGGAACTTGCGGCGGTATGCAGGAAGAAGTTGAAGGCGGAGACGTGGTTATTGCCACAGGCGCTGTAAGAATGGAAGGAACAAGTAAGGAATTTGCTCCTATCGAATATCCGGCAGTACCTGATTTTAGCGTTACAAACGCTTTGGTTAAGGCTGCAAATACACTTGGATACAAACACCATGTAGGTGTGGTGCAGTGTAAGGATTCTTTCTTTGGACAGCACGAACCCGAGATTATGCCTGTAAGCTACGAACTTGAGAACAAGTGGCAGGCATGGCTTAGAATGGGATGCCTTGCTTCCGAAATGGAATCGGCTGCTTTGTTTATTGCAGGAAGCTTTTTAAGAGTACGAGTTGGTTCTTGCTTCCTTGTTGTGGCAAATCAGGAAAGAGCAAAGAAAGGCCTTCCCAATAAGCAGGTGCACGATACTGAAGGTGCTATCTGTGTGGCGGTTGAGGCAATTAAAGAACTCATAAGACAAGATAAAAATAAATAAAGAATTAATTAAAAGGGAATGCTGTTGCATTCCCTTTTTTTACGATATAATATAAGCTACAAAACAAAATGAGGAAATAAAAATGGCAAAATACGGAACTTGTGATACGTGCGCAAATTACGTTTACGATGAAGAATATGATTGCTACGAATGCATGGTGAATATGGACGAAGACGACTACGGACGCTTGATGGCTGATTCAAGATTTCAATGCCCGTATTATACAGACGATGACGAATATAAGGTCGTAAGACATCAGATATAAAGGAATAAACATGGCAGGAAAAACACAAAAATCCAAGTGCCCCGTATCTAATAAGTGCGGTGGCTGCGGATACATTGATTTACCTTATGAAGAACAGTTAAAGAAAAAGGAGGCCTATGTTTCGGGCCTCCTTAAGCCTTTTTGTAAGCTTGAAGGCATTACGGGGATGAAGAACCCCTACAACTACCGAAACAAGGTTTCGGCGGCCTTTGGGCTTGATAGATACAAAAATCCGATTTCTGGAATCTATGAAGAAAAGAGTCACAGAATCGTGCCCGTGGATGCTTGCCTTTTGGAAGATAAAAAGGCCGATGAAATCATTTGCACCATAAGGGGCTTACTTAAGTCATTTAAGATAAAAGTCTATGATGAAAACACAGGATATGGGCTCCTTCGCCATGTGCTTGTGCGCGTGGGAAAGGCTACGGGAGAAATCATGGTGGTGCTTGTTACGGCCTCACCAGTGTTTCCTTCAAAGCAGAATTTTTGTAAGGTTTTAAGAAGCAAACATCCTGAAATCACCACGATTGTGCAGGACATTAATTCTCGCACGGATTCCATGGTGCTTGGCACAAGTAAAGAAAACGTACTCTACGGAAAAGGCTATATCGAAGATAAGCTTTGCGGTAAGACATTCAGAATCAGTGCCCGTTCTTTTTACCAGATAAACCCTGTGCAGACAGAAGTTTTATACAATAAGGCAATTGAATTTGCAGGGCTTTCGGGCAAAGAAACCATCTTGGATGCATATTCCGGTATCGGCACAATCGGAATGGTTGCTTCCGATAAAGCAAAGACGGTTGTAAGCGTGGAGCTAAACAAAGACGCTGTTAAAGACGCTATCATAAATGCAAAGAAAAATGAGATTAAGAATATCAGATTCTTCACGGCAGATGCGGGCGAATTTATGGAGCAGTTAGCTGACGATAAAGAAAAGATTGACGTAGTTTTCATGGATCCTCCAAGAAACGGATCCGATGAGAAGTTTTTAAGGTCTTTACTTACCCTTAAGCCTGAGAAAATAGTGTATATTTCCTGTGGCCCTGAGTCCTTGGCAAGGGATTTAAAGTTTTTAAGCAAGGGTGGCTATAAGGTTAAGCGCGCCGAGTGCGTGGACATGTTCCCGCACACGGAAAAGCATGTTGAAACTGTGGTTTCGCTTTCACGTTGACCATGGCATTTTGATTATGGTAAAAGTTAATATGAGGGAGGGGTAAAATGATAACAGATTCTTTTGATGACAAATCATCGGCAAAGATTAACATCACTATGAGCGAAAACGCGGTGAAGGTCGATGCCGTAATCTTTACTTTTTCACATGTAATAGAAGAATATGTGGCTGAAAACTACGAGTGCGAAAAAGTCGGAGAACTTCATATGGCTCATGGAAAAAGCAATGTGTATTGCTTTGAACATAACGGTCATAAATTCGGCTTTTTCAGGACTTGGGTCGGTGCACCCGCCTGTGTGGGAACAGTGGAGGAAATTCCTACTGTGCTTGATACAAAGAAGCTTATCTACTTTGGCGGAGCAGGTTGTTTAGACAAAGAAATTGCCCGTGGCAAGGTTATGGTTCCGACCGAGGCCTACAGAGACGAGGGCACATCTTATCATTATGCGCCTGCGGCTGACTACATAAAGATTAAAAATGCAGGCGTAGTGGCTTCTTTTATGGAAGAAAACAAGATTCCCTTTGTGCTTGGAAAGACCTGGACGACAGATGCTTTTTACAGAGAAACGCTAAACAATTTTGAAAAGCACAAAGCGGACGGGTGCGTGTCAGTCGAAATGGAAGGCTCCGCAGTGCAGGCAGTATGCGACTTTAGAGGTCTTGACGTCTACATCTTCTATACCGGAGGCGACTTACTTGATGCACCCGAATGGACGATGAGAAAAGAAGAAGGTCAGATAAAGCACACTCAGCACGATTCAGGCCATTTTGACATAGCGCTTGCTTTGGCGGAATATGTGGCAAAAATATAGTGGCCCCAGGGGACGGGGTTACGGGGCCAAAATTAAGTTAAAATCGGAGGTTTACTAGCATGAAACAGCAAAAATCATGTGGCGTAGTGCCCTACACAATCAAGGATAACGAGATATTTGTCATGCTTGTTAAACAGACAAACGACGTAATTTGTTTTCCTAAAGGCCATGTGGAAGAAAACGAGACAGAGGAAGAAACCGCAAAAAGAGAATGCATGGAAGAAACCAACACAGAAGTAGAATTGGTTGAAGGCTTTAGAGAAGAAGAAGGCTACTACATGGAAGAGTATGATGCCTATAAAACTGTAGTATATTTTCTTGGTAAAATCGCGAGCGATAATTTTGTAAAGCAGGATAGTGAAATAAGCGACATTATCTTTTGCAAGGCTATTGAAGCACTTAATTATCTTCAGTACGAGTCTCAGAAGAATATTTTGCAAAAGGCTATTAAGTATATAGAGGGCTAAAGAAACCAAATCATCTCGAAGTGGAGCAAATGGGGAGAGGCCATGGTTAAGCTTAGTAACTACACAAAAGCCATTTTTAATGAGTTTGATATTAATCTGGTTCAAAAAGAAGTTGATGGTGGAGAGATAAGTAAGGAACAAATTGATTCAATAGAAAGCCATCAGGATGCTAAGTCGATTGTAATTTCGGGGCTTAAGCAGGATACTTTTGATTACTTTGTAAGTAACTATGCAAGGCAATTCGAAGCAATTTCTTTTTGGAAGAATAAGTCAGTGTCGGATTTAAGCAGTCTTGCTAGCTTAACAGATGTAAAGTACATTAATTATTTCTTTAATCAAAAGGCGACAACATTGTGGGATATGAGCCGAAATGAAGGGCTCATAGGCCTTGGAATACATGATTTTAGCAAACTCCATAACATAGAGGATATTGTTTCTTCGCCCAACCTACAGTATTTTGCCATAGGCGATGAAGTATGGGCAAAGATGGAGTTAGATTCTTTAAAACCGGTATCTGAGACGAATATCACTCATTTTGAATGGAGTGGAAAAACAGTCAAAGACGGGGATTTTAAATGCCTTTCAAATGGAAGAATATCTACATTAGATATAAATCCTACGCAGTTTACGGTTGAAGAACTCACTGATTTGCTTGCCGCTTTTCCCGAAACTTTGCAGGGTACAATCACGAAGCCTTACGTAACAGGAGGAGTGGAAGACAGTACCGGCCATACATCGTATTTCTTTCTTTGCAAAGGAAAGAAGACTTGTGTTGTGGGCAAAGATGATGAACGTTTTAAGAAATATCTGGATGACTTCGAACACCTGTTAAAAGAAAAGAGAAAACAAGTAGAATGAATCAAAACATAATCAGCGAGGCAATTAAGTATATAGAAGAGCTGTTTAAAGAAAATGCTGACGGGCATGACGCGGCACATACCATGAGAGTGTATAAAAACGCGGAACGTTTGGCTGAATACTATCCGGAAAGCGATAAAGAAATAATCCTTCTTTCGGCGCTTCTACATGATGTTGACGATCATAAGCTTTTTGATACAAAGAACAATGAAAACGCACGAAGATTCCTTGAAGAAAACGGAGTGGAAGAACCGAATATCGAAAGAATCTACACAATTATCAATGCGGTTTCTTTTAGCAAAAACAGGGGAAAGCACCCCGATACGATAGAAGGAAAAATCGTGCAGGATGCAGACAGGCTTGATGCCCTTGGCGCAATAGGGATTGCAAGGACCTTTGCTTACGGCGGAAAGCACCAAAGAAGTTTGGATGATTCGGTTAAGCATTTTTATGAAAAGTTGTTTCTTTTAAAGGATGAAATGAATACAAAAGAAGCAAAAGAAATGGCGGAAGAGCGCCACAAATTCATGGAGAAATTTATAGAAGAATATAAAAAAGAAAAATGAGGAGGGTACTATGAAGAAAGAGGAAATGGTTTCAAAAATCAACGCAAAATATGATGAGCTTAGGGCTTCGCTTGAGGGAGATGATTTGGGAAAAATCAAAGAGCTTACCCTTGAGCTTCACGCGATGGTTCATCCGGCGGAGGTTTCGGGAAGAAGCGAAAAGACAATTGCTGATTTGGTGCTTGATTACATGCTTAAAGGAAATCAAAACGAAATTGTCGACAGAGAGACTTGGGATACGGATTTACATTACGCAGGTTCTAAGACAGTGCCGATTTGCTGGCTTTTTTGGCACACTTACAGAATTGAGGATTTGGTAAGTAACATTTTGATGGCTAACGGGCAGCAGATTTTTAATGACGAGTGGCAAAAGAAAATCGGTTCTTCCATCACAGATACAGGAAATGCCCTTGAATTAGATGAACTGATTGCCTGGGCCAAAGATATAAATGTATCAGAACTTAAAAACTACATGATTACTGTTGGAAAGAATACTCGCAAGATTCTGGCAGGCTTATCACTTGATCAGATTAAATCTATGGTTCCCGAAGAATGGGTTATGAGAATCCTGGAAGAAGGCGGAGTGACAACGGATTTTCGTTCGGTTTGGCTTCTTGTTTTCTGGGGCAGGCTCACTATGGGCGGTATGATTTTAACGCCCATGACATCACACCACATGATGCACCTTCCTGTGGTGCTTGATAGGCTTGATGGCCCTGGGGGACGGGGTTAGCGGTTCATTTTTAGGACAGAATTGAAATCGATAATTTTAGGAGACGTAGAATGGGTTATACAGACAACAAAGTAAAGGTTACAGTTATAGAAAGTCATTGTCCAAAGTACAAAGCGGGAGATGTTATTCGCTTTAAAGGCAGTGAACTTGATAAAGAAAACAGTGACAATGTGTGCATGGTCGCAATGCAGGCGATATATCCTTTTATTTACGCTTTTAGAAGAGGCGGCAATTTGAAAAATGGGCCTTATCAGTGTACAGATTGCGGCGAGACTGTAGTTTTTAATATTGAAGTTGAATTATAAAATTGGAGTTTGTAGGTGGAAGAATGAAAATCGGAGTTATCCAGGCAAGTTCACAAGCGTCTAAAAACCAAATAATTTATGATGCTGTTTCAAAGTATGCTCCAAAGGGGGCCGAGGTTATTAATTTTGGCTGCAAAACAGAAGAAAAGGAAAAATACTCTTATATAGAGATTTCAGTTCTTGTAGGGCTTCTTCTTGCAAGCAAAGCGGTAGATTTTGTTTTTACAGGATGTTCTTCAGGGCAAGGAATGATGCTTGCATGCAACAGTATGCCCGGAGTGCTCTGCGGATATGCTCCGACGCCAAAGGATGCCTATTTGTTTGCGCAGATTAATGATGGAAATGCAATTTCTGTTCCTCTTGGCGAAGAATATACATGGACGGGAATTGAGAATTTTGAAGAAACAGTTAAGGCCTTATTTTCTGAGCCCTTCGGACAGGGGTACCCTAAGAGCGAGGCAGCGAGAAAACTTGAAGATACTAAGAAACTAAAAGAAATTCGTAGAGACGGACAGATTGATTTTAAAGAGCTTTTTGGCAAGCTTGATGCATCCTTGATAGAGAAAATAAAGAAAAAGACGGATGTAATTAAGTATGTGGAGGAGAATGGTAAATGAAAGAAAGAATTGGAGCAGGATTTGACTATTTATGGTGCTCACTTTATGCCTGCGCAGCTTTTGCTATTGAACTTTTGATAGTGTTTATAGAAGGGAAAATGGGGATAGATACAAGCAGCTATAGTTTTTCTCAAAATATTACTCATTGGATTATAACCACCGTGCTTTGGATATTGGCAGGAATCCTGGTGATTTATATCGGCAAGAAAACAACCGGCTTTGACATCATGGAACAAAAGGGCAAAATGAAAGGCTGGCAGTATGTTGCAGTTTTCTTTACTTTTGTCATCAATATAGTTGCTAGATACGTAGACTGGGGCGGCTTTAAGGTTTTGATTGAATGGAATTCAAAGGCACCTACATTGTTTGCGTTTCAGTATATATACTATTTGGCCGAGGGATTTCTTATTTCATTGGTAATAGTTTTTGCACAAAAGGCTTTTGAAAAATGGTTTAACAAAGAAACAATTCCCTATGGCGGCATAGTGCTTGGATTGGTGTGGGGCTTGTCTCATATTGCGTCAAAAGGCAGTGTGCTTGTAGGCATTTTGGCAATGCTTAGCGGATTTTTATTCGGCGCTGTATATTTGTTTGTAAACAAAGATTACAGAAAGGCTCTGCCAATAATAATACTTTTGTTTATATTGTAGTGAAGGAAGCAAAGAATGTGTTGACACGCTAACGATTAGAAAATCAACATATGTATGGGTGAGGTAATGAAAAAAGTATTTAAAATCATAGGTATTGTTTTAGGCGGTATTATTCTTGTGGCGCTCATTGCTTTTTTAGTAGCAGGCGTTAGAACTAGGTTGATTCAGAATGATTATTCATCGGTGTATTCTAATCCGAAGTATGAGAAAGCTTTAAAAATCGAAAATGTAGAAGTGATTGAACAGCATATATCATGTGGCTATGCAGTTATCGAGATGATCTCATCGTGGAACGGTGGTGACGTGACAGAGGATAGTTTATACAAAGAATACGGAACTATTGTGACATCTACAGGAAACAAATTTTGTGAGGAAATGAATAAGCAGTTTCCTGAGTATGAAACCAAAATCCATAAGTATATGAAGAACACTGAGTTCATTGATGTAATGTATGACACTTTATCTTCGGGAATGCCTGTCCCCTTCGAGTGGGCGGCTAAGTATGGAGATGAGTGGACATTGCACTATTCATTAATCATTGGAGCAGATATTCCAAATGATAAAATCACAGTGGCCAATCCCTATGGGTACTATGAGGAACTTACGTTAGAAGAGTTACTTAACAGAACCAGCTTTAAGAGCTATGAGAATATGCCTCTTTTCCTAAAAATGGGCTTCGCAGTTGGTATTTTTGAAAAGAATACGCTTTTTTCAATTAGATAGATTCAAGTTTGTGATGTCCCACGGGGACGGGGCTAGAGGTCCATTTTATGGGGCCGAAATACTGAAGATTGGAGTTAATAGAGGAAATAAAAATGGAACAAATTTGGAAAAAATTATATGAGGCAGCAAAAGCTGTGCAAAATCCCAGAGAAATCTCTGAAAGAATATATGCCGGTGGCGTGGCAGCAGCGATTGAATCCGCAAGCGGTAAGATATATACAGGAGTTTGTGTAGACACATCTTCTTCTCTTGGAATTTGTGCAGAAAGAAACGCTATGTTTAATATGATTACGAATGGAGAAAATGAGATTAGACGAGTATTGGCAATCATGCCTGATGGGAAAACAGGAGCTCCATGTGGCGCATGTAGAGAATTCATGGCTCAGCTGATGATGGGAAGATATAATCAGGTGGAAATCATGCTTGATTATGAGAATGAAAGAATAGTAACGCTTGAAAAATTAACTCCTGAATGGTGGCTATAATGGGCCTAGGGAATGAGGTTAATGGTCCACTATGACGACCATCAAAATAATGGTAAAAAACACTTGACTTACCATCATTTTGATGGTTATATTTTATTAGAGGAGGTAGTATGACAAAAGAGTATTTAACTTCAAAGTATACGAATTCTAATGAAATAAAGGATGTACGCAAACTGCTTGGCCTTACGCAGAAACAGTTTGCAGATTTTGTCGGTGTATCAAAGCCTACTGTCGAAAGGTGGGAATCGGGCGATGAAAGAATAACCGGCCCAATTGTTCTTCTCTTAGAAATACTAAAGCGAAATCCGAAAATAGAGAGTGAATTTACTTTGCCACAAAGAGAGACTCCGATGCGGCTTAAGTATTACTACAAGAATATGCTTTGCACGCTTATAGATGTAGATGAGATTAAGCAGCGTGTTCTTATTAAGAATTATACCGACAATCTTTTGTTTAGGGCTTTTGGAAAAAATGAGACCCCAACATTCACTGATTATGAGGAATTTCTAGAGTCAAGGTGTTTTCCTAAATCACGAGATAAGATGAAACTTATGCTTAAGGAGTATGATATTCCTTTTTATGATCCGCTTCTCATTATAGAAAGAACCGGCGGACGTATGGAGGAGGATGATTTCCGAATTGTAGTAGAAAGGTAAGCTCATGGTTGAGTTATTTGAAAAAGAATTAATAGAAACAGAAAACAGATCATCTAAGGGCAATCAGCTTAAATGGAGAAGTGGTAATATATGGTATAAAGCAGATTACACGGGATACGAAGGATTAGCTGAATATACCATATCGAATCTTTTGAAACTGTCTTCTTTGAGAGAGGAAGAATTTCTACTTTATGAATTGGAAGACATTAAGTATAAAAACACTATTTTCCATGGAGTAAAAAGTAAAAACTTTTTGGAACCGAACTGGCAGTTAATCACTTTGGAACGCCTCTTTAAAAATGTTTATGGTCAAAGCTTGAATTCAATGTTATATAAGACAGAAAGTCTTGAAAACAGGTTAAAACTTTTGGTTAAAGAAACCGAGAGGATAACCGGGTTGAAAGACTTTGGAGTATATATGTCAAAGATGCTTACAATAGATGCGTTCTTTTTAAACGAAGACAGACACACTCATAATATTGCAGTTCTGGCCAACGGAAATGGTGAGTTCAAGCTTTGCCCGATATTTGATCAAGGAGCGGGGCTTTTGTCCGACACAACTATGGATTATCCGCTTGGGGAGGATGTTTACAAGTTGATCGATTCGGTAAAGGCAAAAACTATCTGTGACAGTTTTTATGAGCAATTGGATGTGGCTGAAAAGTTGTATGGATCAAATATTAGATTCAGATTCACCAAGAAAGATGTAGCAGACATCATTGATAGAGTTCCTTGCGATAGTTACAGCGATGAAATAAAAGAAAGAGTTAAGACTATCTGCTTTGAAAAAATGAGGCAGATGAATTATTTATTTGATTAAAGTAATGGCCCTAGGGGACGGGGTTAGTGGTTCAAGAAATGACTGGGCGGATAAGATGACCGGTTTAGATGCCGGTTTCTTATCCGACTTTTTTGGAGGTAATATACGTGGCTGAACAGAAGAATTTTACAGAAGGAAAGATCCTTGTTCCGCTTCTTAAGTTTGCGATTCCTGTACTTTTTGCATTGTTTCTTCAATCGCTTTACGGGGCAGTTGACCTTATGATTGTAGGAAAATTTGCAGATCCCGCAGATGTATCGGGGGTATCAACCGGGTCGCAAATCATGATGACGCTTACAAATCTTGTAAGTTCTTTATCCATGGGTATGACAGTGTTCTTGGGACAAAAAATAGGTGAAAGAAAAGCCTCTGAAGGAGGAGAAATTGTAGCAAACGGAATAAAGCTGTTTCTTTCGATAGGCATTTTCCTTACAGTGTTCATCTCATTGATGGCCGGAAATCTTGCTAACATTATGAATGCGCCAAAAGAAGCCTTTGATTTAACTGTTTCTTACATAAGAATATGCGGAGCCGGAGCGATTGTAATAATAACTTACAACCTGATAGGAAGTATTTTCAGAGGGCTCGGAGATTCTGTTACACCACTTATAACTGTGGCCATAGCCTGTGTTTGCAATATCGTAGGAGACTTGATTTTGGTTGCAGGCTTTGACATGGGAACAAAAGGTGCAGCAATAGCAACAGTATTGGCGCAGCTCATAAGTGTTTTGATATCTTTGTGGCTAATCAGTAAAAAAGAACTGCCATTTAAACTGGATAGGGCATGCTTTAAATCGGGTAAAGGGATTATTAAAAAGATTGTATTTATCGGGGCTCCGATTGCGCTTCAGGATTTTCTTGTGGGCATATCGTTTCTGGTTATCCTTGCCATCGTCAATTCCCTTGGCGTAATTGCATCTGCCGGGGTGGGTGTTGCTGAAAAGGTTTGTGCTTTTATCATGCTCATACCGTCAGCTTTTGCTCAGTCAATGTCGGCATTTGTATCTCAAAACAGAGGCGCAGGCAGGTATGATAGGGCGTTTAAGGGACTTAAATATGCCATCGGAGTATCGTTCATATTTGCAGTGCTTATGTTTTACACCGGTTTCTTTCATGGAGATATGTTGGCCGGAATATTTGCAAAAGATGCAGAGGTTGTTGCCGCATCATGGGATTACCTCAAAGCATATGCCATTGATTGCCTGTTTACGTGTTTCCTTTTTTGCTTCATTGGATTTTTCAATGGCATGGAGTATACAAGATTTGTTATGGCTCAGGGCATAGTCGGAGCGTTCCTTATTAGAATTCCTGTGTCATACATAATGAGTAAGCAAGAGCCTGTATCCCTTTTTCATATAGGACTTGCTACCCCTTGCTCAACGGTTATGCAGATTGCAATGTGTTTTCTTTGCCTTCTCTATCTAAAAAAGAAATTAAGAAAGAAAATGCAAGGGTGATTTTGATCTTTTGATAGATTATAATTGTCTGTAATAATGCAAAGAGATTTGCGGAGGGAAAACTATGAGGATAGAATACAAAAAACTAACTGAATCGGAACTTGAAAGATTTATAGACATGAGGATTAATCAGCTTACGGAAGAATACACTTCCGAAGGCAGAGAAGTACCGAAAAATGTAGATTTAAAAGGTGCGCTTCTTGATTACTATCATAGACACATGGCTGATGGAACTTTTGTATCATGGCTTGCCATGGATGGTGATGAAATCATAGGAACAAGCGGAATGTCTTTTGTTGAAAAGCCGCCTTATTTCACATGTACATCAGGAAAGCTCGGGCTTCTTTCCAGCATGTATACAAATCCTAACTACAGGCGAATGGGAATAGCGAAGGAGCTTCTTGATCGTGTTGTAAATGAAGCAAGAAACTATGGCTGCGGAGCAGTTCATATTACGGCATCTGATATGGGTGTAAAACTGTATACGGCTTATGGCTTTAAGCATAACGGAAATTTCATGATGTACAATCTTTAAAGAAACTATTTAAAATAATTCGCCACTATTTTCTGCGATAAGCGACGGAAAGAAGGACATTAAATGCCCATAATTATTGAATTATTTTTGACCTTCGCAAAGATAGGCCTGTTTACTTTTGGCGGAGGTTATGCGATGCTCTCGATTATTGAGAACATCTGTGTTGAAAAGAAAAACTGGATAACCCATGATGAAATGATGAATATAACGGTCATTGCAGAGTCGACTCCCGGGCCGGTTGCAATTAACTGTGCCACTTTTGTAGGGTACAAAAAGGGTAAGCTTTTGGGTGCTATTTTTGCCACAATCGGGGTGGCTTTGCCGTCTTTTATTATTATTTTTGCCATTTCTATGTTTTTGGAAGGATTCCTGGAGATTACCTGGATAGCGCATGCATTCCTTGGCATCAAGATTGCGGTAGGCATATTGATTCTTGATGCGGCAATTAAGATGATAAAGAAAATGCAAAAGAAACCGCTTCAGATAGGCATTCTTTTGGCTTCTTTTGCCGTTATAATGCTTGTTAATGTGCTTAAATTGCACGTTTCATCGATTATGATTATGCTTTTGGCAGCAGTTGTAAGCGTCGCCTTCTTTCTTTTAAACAAAGGAAAGCGGAAGGAGGGACAGGCATGATTTATCTAGACCTTTTGATAGGATTTTTGGAAGTCGGACTGTTTTCTTTTGGCGGAGCATACGCAGCGATACCGCTTATCAGAGACGTGGTGATCTCCCATGGATGGATGGACGACGAGATGCTTTCGTACATGATAGCGGTGAGCGAGAGCACACCCGGTCCAATCATGGTGAATCTTGCCACCTATGTTGGCAGCAATAAGGGAGGCCTTTTAGGGGCTTTAATTGCGACAACGGCGGTTGTGCTTCCTGCGTTTTTTATTATTCTTATTGTGATGGTTGTCGTGAAAAATCTCCTTAAGAATCCTTATGTGCAGGCAGCGATGGATGGGCTAAAGCCTTGTGTAATGGGTGTCATACTCGCAACAGGCGTTTACATGATTTTTGGAAATTGCTATGTAAAGACTGTGGGTAGTGTCGACATTACGGCAGTTTTAATGACCTTAGCCTTTGGGGCAATTTATTTTGGCTCAAGAAAAGTTTTAAAGAAAGGTCTCTCCCCAATTGGACTTATATGCCTTGCGGCTTTAACAGGGGTGGCGGTTTATGGAATATGATGGCCCGGGGGACGGGAATATAAGGAAAAGATATGTACAGTTTTAGTACCAAAGGAATATGCAGCAAGCGTATAAAAATCGAAGCAAACGGTCGTAAAATTCCGCTGCTGGTATTGCAACCCAAAAGTGAGCCTGTAAATGCGCCAGGAGTTATGTGGATTCACGGCGGAGGATATATGACAGGAATGAAGGAGATGGCATATATCGGCAGGGCGGCGGATCTTGTAAGAAATCATGGAGCCGTAGTGATTGCTCCCGGTTATCATTTGTCGCTGTTTCATCCATATCCTACTGCATTATATGATTGTTATGCAACACTCCTGTACATTAAGGACCATGCAAAAGAATTTGGAATCAACCCTGACCAGATAATGGTTGGGGGAGAAAGTGCGGGCGGCGGATTGACTGCAGCAATCTCAATGCTAGCAAGAGATGAGGGCGAAGTAAAAATCGCTTTTCAGATGCCGCTATATCCAATGATAGACAATTTTGATACAGCCAGTTCCAAAGACAATCATGCCAAAGTATGGAATACGAGAAGAAATCACCAGGCATGGGCGGTATACTTGAGAAAAGATGCCAAGAAGGATGTATCACCTTATGCCGCACCTGCCAGGCAGACAGACTATTCCAAACTTCCACCGGCATATACGTTTGTCTGTACAGCAGAGCCCTTTTATTGTGAAACATTGAAATATGTAGATGATCTTAAAGCCGCGGGGGTGGAGGCTGAAGTCGACGTTTACGAGGGAATGTATCATGCTTTTGACATGAGCGAGCCCAAGAATCCTATAAGCCAAGAAGCAATAAGAAGGTTTAATGAGAGATTTGCTTACGCTAAGGAAAACTATTTCGCGAAACAGGAGAGTTAGCTGTTTATACCGGAAGATATTGGAGGACAGTATGTCTGAAAGACCTACACTAACATTGGGATTAAAGAGACAAGATTTTCTTGAATATTATTACCTGAAGGAAGAGCTTGTAAAGTTCTGCCACGATAACGGGTTGCCTGCTTCCGGCGGAAAACAAGAGCTTACTGAGAGGATTGCATACTATCTTGATACGGGAAAAATCAAGAATTCATCGGGGATAGCATCTACTAAAAGAAAGACAAAGATAACCACTATAACAGAGGCCGATAAAATTGAAGAGAACATTATTTGTTCGGAGGTTCATAGAGCCTTTTTTAAGAGCAAAATAGGGGAGTCTTTTTCTTTCAATGTGACATTTCAAAAATGGCTCAAAGCGAATTCCGGGAAAACATATGGTGATGCCATTGATGCTTATTATGAGATCAAAAGAACAGCAAAGCAGGGGCAGACCGTTATTGGAAAGCAGTTTGAGTATAATACCTATATCAGGGATTTCTTTGCAGATAACAAAGGTGCTTCGTTGGATGATGCTATAAGATGCTGGAAGTATAAGAAAAGCCTCAAAGGTCAAAACAAATATGAGAGATCTGATCTTAAAGTGTTGGAACAGTAAATTGAGATTTGCGGAGGTAAAGATGGTAATAATTATAACGGGAGCATCCCATGTCGGGAAAACGATTCTGGCACAACGGATGCTTGAGAAATACAAATACCCTTATTTTTCAATTGACCATTTGAAAATGGGACTTATTCGTAGCGGCATTACTGATCTCACCCCAGAAGACGATGATGAACTTACTGACTATCTTTGGCCAATCGTTCGAGAGATAATAAAGACTGCTATTGAGAATGAGCAGAACCTTATTGTTGAGGGCTGTTATATACCTTTTGATTGGAGAAATAATTTTGAAGAGCAGTATCTTCGGTGGATAAGATTCATTTGTATTGCTATGTCAGATGAATATATAGATTCGCATTTTGAAGAAATAAAATCACATGCCTCTGATATCGAAACAAGGCTTGATGATTCTTATTGTACAGCTGAACAACTGAAACAAGATAATCATCAGGTCATAGATGGTTACAGATCTAATGGAGAACAGATTACCCTGATTACAGAAAACTATGATGATTCGATAAGGGAAGTTTTTGATTAACAAATTCAAATTTGTAGAGCGATTAAATTCCAGTAAAACGCTCCACCTTCTAGGGCGTTAGAGCGGAAAATTTGAAAATATTTTTCAGGATAAAAGGATAGGTAATAATGCAAATTCGATTATTTAATCTCGATGAAGATTTTGATGTTATCAAGACATGGATCACAGATGAAAGAACACATATGATGTGGTGCGCAAATCTGATTACGTACCCTCTCGAAAAAGAAAAGCTTAGGAGTTTTCTGTCAGAAATAGCAGGGAAATTCGGAGACAGTCCTTTCGTTGCGGTAGATGATGACGGACGTGCTGTTGGATTCTATTGCTACTCACTTAATCATGAGACTCATGAAGGAATGCTTAAGTTTGTTATGGTGGATGCATCTGTTCGTGGTAAAGGAATCGGTAAAGAAATGATCAAGCTAGCCGTTTGCAAGGCCTTTACTGATCCAGAGGTTTTGGCAGTACAGCTTAATGTGTTTTCGGAGAATGCAAGAGCCAAGAGATGCTATGAGGGGGTTGGATTTACCGAAAGGCATAATACTCCTGACGCATTCAAGTATAAAGACGAGTCTTGGGGCAGATGTAATATGATTATAAAACGTTCTATTTCAGCATAATGTAACAAGGGGGATGTGGCTATGGCATCGAGCAAGGATTATTTGGATTTCATATTAGAGCAACTTTCGGAGCTGGATGAAATATCGCATCGGGCGATGATGGGAGAGTATGTTCTATATTATCGCGGGAAGGTCTTCGGCGGCATTTATGATGACCGTTTCCTTGTCAAACCTACGAAAACGGCTAAAGCCATGATGCCTGAAGCAGAGCTGGAATTGCCATATGATGGTGCGAAGGAAATGATCCTTGTGGATGATGTGGAGAATAAAGAGTTCTTAAGGGAACTGGTAGAGGCTATGTATGAAGAACTACCGACTCCGAAAAAGAAATAACTTTCAGTATAAATGGTTAAACAAATCGGGATTTGCTTATTAATGAAATATAATAAAATGAATTATTTGGAAGAGAAAAAAGATGAAAAAATTATTCGTATTAATTAGGCAGGATAATTTGGAAGAAGTAAAAAATATTATTGAAAAAAATCCTGACTTGTTAAATAGTATTGCAGGACCTCAACCTAAGAAAGACCATGGTCAGTCACTGCTTCAAGTGGCATTCAAGACGGGAAAACTTGATATTGCAGATTATCTGATTGAAAAAGGCATAGATGTTGATTTTATGGAGGCTGAAGACGATGATTCCGGTCTAAGAGCACCAGTGCTGTTTGATGCAATCACGGCAACTATCGATGTTCTTTGTATCAATCAATTTGCGACGCAGAAAGAGGTGCAGAATAGATTTGATAAATCAGACAAAGCTTTGGAATTATTAAAAAAGCTCATCATCAAAGGTGCCGACATCAATAAAAGAGCATCCCATGGCTTGAGCGCATTGAACTGGAGCCTGCATCATGCAGATTTTATAATGAAAAATGAAAAAATCTATCCATTTTCACAAGAAAAGGTTAGAGAACAATTAGGATATATTTTGGATTTATTGATAGATAATGGTGCAGATTATGAGGTCTGGCTTGAAGAAGGATTTTATCCTGAGCCATCCCCAGGACCGAGTGTAAAAACATTGTACTTTGACAATGAGAATTCTGAATTGGGGATTAACTACAATGCAGTCCAACATATGAGGCGTTTTCTTCAGACATATTTTATAAAGAAAGGTCTTTAAAAGAAATCGACAACTTCAAGTTTGAGGAGACAATTATGATAATCGAAATGGAACCAATTGGATATGTTAGAAATGAAGTAAAGGACAGAAAAGATGTTTCTTGGGGAGAAGACGTTTCTTCTATAATACTGGATGAAGAATATATCTCCGGTTTGAAAGGACTTGAAGATTTTTCTCATGTGAATATCATTTATTATCTTGATAAAGCGAAGTATGAAAAGGACAAGCACCTTCAAAGAAGGCCTCAGAATCGAGATGACATGCCATTAGTTGGGATTTTTTCACAGCGTGGAAAAGATAGACCTAACCGTATCGGAATGACATCTGTTAAAGTGGTTTCTGTTTCTGAAGACAGGATTGTTGTTGAAGGACTTGATGCAGTAGATGGAACTCCTGTTTTAGATATAAAGCCATATTATCCTGTATATGATAGGAAAGATGCATCAGTTCCGGAATGGGTTGATCGTTTAATGGAGCATTATTTTTGATAAACAAATTCAAATCTGGAGAGTTAATTCTTACAGGTTTAGTTAAGGGTTAGGAAAAAACAGATGGATTACGCTATTGTGCTTTATATGGATGATGAAAAAACAACAATGGTTAAAGGGATGATTAAAGAACTCGCATCTGAATGCGGAAGTGATTACTGTTTGGGTATCGTTCCTCACGTTACGATTTCAGCCATTGTTTCTGGTGACGAAGAGGCTGTTAAAGAAGAGGCAAGAAATCTGAGTAAACTATTGAAAAGAGGAGAGATTAAAATCGCTTCGATAGGCGTATTTAATCCTTTAGTTATGTTTTTGGCGCCTATTGTTGATTCATATTTGCTTGAATCAAGTAAGATTGCAAATGACACTATGTTGAAAGTATCTGAAATAGGAAATAAAGGAAGATACATTCCGTATTCATGGGTGCCTCATATGGCTGTATCTATGAAGATGGAAAAAGAAGGTTTATGTAAGGCATTCAAAAAACTATCAGAAATATTTACCCCGTTTTCTGCAGAAATTGTCAAGATGGCTCTTATAAAATGGGAAGAAGATAATCCATATCAAGAACTTGCCGTATACGATTTGAAGTAGTTATAGATTAAAGTGTGAGGAGGAGTTTATGAAGACAAGTACTAAGTTAATCATCGCAGGGGCGACCTTTGGGGCATTTGTTGCAGGTTTCTTTTTGGCTAAACATTTTATTGATAACGATAATGAAAACCATTCGGTAAAGATTATTGGAGGTGCTGACGGCCCCACAACAGTGTTCTTTGCCGGTAAGATTTCGGAAGAAAAGAAACAGGCCGAGTATAAATCTATATCAATGGAAGAAGCCAAGGAAGAGTTTGCCAAGTCTGAAAACTATATCATTTTGGACGTTCGGAGAGCAGATGAGTTTGCTGAAGGGCATATTCCCGGCGCTATAAATGTCGCAAACGAAGATATCGGCGAAGAGAAGCCCGCTGAGCTTCCTGACCTTGACCAGGTTATCTATGTATATTGCAGAAGCGGACGCAGAAGCAAGGAGGCATCAACCAAACTTGCAGCACTCGGATACACCAATATTTATGAGTTTGGCGGAATATTGGATTGGGACGGCGAGATTGAAAAATAGTGGCCCACGGGGACGGGGGTGGCGGTTCATTTAAATGGAGCCGGTTTACAGAAAATCGGAGTTTTTAGAGGCAAATTATATTTCAGTATATCGTTCCAAAGGTTCGATTGCATTTCACTAGTGTTGAAAGGATAAAAATGGAAGATATAAAAAAAGAAATATGCCGCCCTATATGGGCTGCCGTAATTTTGTTTTTGGTTTTCTATGCGATAGAAATACCTATGGTCTTATTCAATACTTTTCCGAATAAGACTGTTTTGTATACTGCAGATTTTGTTATCAGATGCGGTATCGGAACCATAGCGCTTGTTTTATTGAGCCGGTTTTATAAACAAAGTGGGGATCCGGAAGGGTTTAAAAATCAATTCAGAGGAAAGATTTCATGGAAAGTATGGCTGCTTTTGTGTCCACTGTTTATCTATATATTACTTCCTCTGCTGAAGATTCCCGCCGGAACATTTAGAACAGCGGTGCTCGGCCTGTTTTGTATAAATGCTCTCCAGCAGGTGGCGACAGGCTACTTTGAAGAGAGTGTTTACAGAGGCCTGGTAATGAAGGGGCTTATGGTGTATCGAAGGGACACCATAAAACACAGGATCATCACGGTTTTAATATCCGGCGGAATCTTCGGGCTATCGCATTTACCCAATATAGTGTTTGGAGAGAACCCGCTCGTTCAAGTCCCGACCACTATGTTAATCGGAATCTTTTGGGCTGCGATATACATGTGCACCGGAAATCTTACGTTATCTATGGTCCTGCATGCGCTTACGGATCTGACGCCAAGAATAGTAGGGTATCTGTTCGGGTTTGAATCGGAGCCTGCTGTTTCTTCATTCATTTTCGGGGCCAGAGACGTGATCGACTATGCAATATTCCCGATAGTGTCGATTCTCATCTGTGTTTTCTATGATAAGATTAAAAATCCTGAGAAAGCCGAGAATTAGTCAGTATTTTGGTGAATATTTTGCGTCTAAACAGATAAACCGGAAGATATTGTTAAACGATAAATCGGAATTTGTGGAGGAAAGCATGACGAATAGAAAGACTAACATTGTTCCTTTTGAAATGAAGTACTTGAATGAGTATTATGATGGATTTAATACTGAGATTACAAAATACCAATGGCCTGATCCTTTTCGTACAGTTGATGATGCAAAAGAGTTATTACAAGAATTCTTGGATGAAATGAAAAAGGACGAAACACTTTTATTTGCGGTTGTTGATTCAGAAGAAAGATTTGTTGGAAGTGTTGAGATGCATGGACTTTCAGAGGATTGTCCGGAAGTGGGAGTATGGATTTGTGAGCCTGAGCAGGGAAAGGGGTACGCATATGAAGCCCTTTCTTATATATTGCATTTTGCGCAGGATAAATATGGTAAAAAGAATTTCTTTTACGAGGCTGATGTTCGAAATGTCGGCAGTACTAAATTACTGAATAAGTTTTCGAATCTATACGAAATCAATACGCTTGGCGTAGAAGAACTTGTAACGGACTCGGGAAAAGAGCTTAAATTGCAGGGGTCAGTAATGAAAGTTAAATAACAAATTCAAGTTTGCTGAAATAATTATATTCCAGCATAATAGACTAAGACAAACTGCGATTGTAGGAGGATTATTATGCCGCATATTGAAATACAGTGTTTTCCCGGAAGAACAGACGAACAGAAAAAGCAGTGTGCTGAGAGAATAGCAGATGTGGTGGCTGAAACATTGGGCTGTAAGACATCTAGCGTATCTGTTGCAATTACAGATGTACCTGAAGCAGCGTGGAAAGAAAAGGTTTGGGATAGGTATATTGCTCCGGAATTGAATGACCTTTATAAAAAGCCGGATTATACATGTGAGTAAAGATAAATTCAAATATGTAGAGGTAATTTAATGAGAATAGAGCACATTGCAATGTATGTAAATGATTTAGAAACGGCAAGGGATTTCTTTGTTAAATATTTTAACGGAAAAGCTAATGACGGATACCACAATACAAAGACGGACTTTCGCTCATACTTTGTTTCTTTCGATGACGGAGCAAGGATAGAAATAATGAATAAGCCTGAGATGGAAGATTCTGAGAAAGCTCTCAACCGTACAGGTTTTATCCATATCGCCTTTTCGGTAGGAAGCAAAGAGCGTGTTGATGAGCTGACGGATACATTAAGGGCAGATGGTTATCAAGTTGTAAGCGGCCCTCGTACTACGGGAGATGGGTATTATGAGAGCTGTGTAGTCACAATCGAAGGAAACCAGGTTGAGATTACAATCTAGAATTTGTACGTGATAAGAATGGAAGGAGTTTTCTCATGTCAAGAGTTAAGCTTACAATCACAGAAAGCAAATGCCGTGGAGGCTACTTTAAAGAAGGTCAGGAATTCATTGTAGAGGACTTGTGCCCGCCGTTATGCCACGAGCTATGGAATGCAATCTATCCTTCGGTTTATGCGCTTCAAAACGGAGCCACTTTGGATTATGGAAATACAAGGGCAAAAATGTTTGACGCAAAGTGTCCGGACGGTGGCAGAGTTTGCATTCACGGGGAAGTTTTAGAATGAAAGCTTTATTGATTATTGATATGCAAGAAAAGTACTTTAAAAACCAAGGCTATGACAGGGAATTGGTTTCTAGAGTTAACAAGCGAATAGATGAAGCTTTAGAGAATAATGAGACGGTAATCTACATCTTAAACTTTGGAAAAAGAAAGATAGACCTTGAATCCTATGAGTTTGTGGCCGGGCTTAAAGTCGAGAGTGAACTTATATTATCAAAAACCTCCCCTGATGCATTCACAAACCCGAATCTCACTAAACTTCTTAAAGAAAAGAGCGTGGATGAAGTTGAAGTAGTCGGAATAGATGGAAACGTCTGTGTCTACAAAACAGCACTTGGCGCAAAGAAAAACGGCTTTAAAGTCGTATATAATGAAGATTGTGTTGATACAAAAAGTAAGAAGAAAAAGTTGATGGTTTAATTTGAAAGAATAAATATGAAATGCATAAGCGCAAAAAAAGGAGGAAATATGTTAGACGAAAGATGGGTATTTTATGATAAGGTTAAGCCTGAAGATCAGGGAAACGGAGTGGTAAGAAGAGTGCTTGCTTACTCAAAGGACCTTATGTGCGTGGAGAATACATTTGAAAAAGGCGCGGTGGGAGCGCTTCATCATCATCCTCATACACAGATTACATATATTGTAAGCGGTGAGTTTGAATTTGAAATTGACGGAGTAAAGAAAATAGTTAAGGCAGGCGATACGATGCTTAAGACTAACGACGTGGTGCATGGTTGTGTGTGCCTTGAAAAAGGAGTATTGCTTGATATCTTTAATCCCATGAGAGAAGACTTTGTATAGAATCCGGCCGGTCGAAAGACCGGCCTTTTTTTATGCGTAAAAATATATTGACAAATACCCCTATGGGGTATAATATGACATTGCAAAGATACCCCTCGGGGGTATGCAAAGGAGACGAAAATGACTGATATAGATAAAAGTATGGAAGAATGCCCTTATTGTTCAGGAAAGAAAAAAGAAAGAGACGATAAGGAATATAAAGACCTTTATAATCGCTTAAAAAGGATTGAAGGCCAGGTCAGAGGTGTGGAAGGAATGCTTGAAAACGATGCATACTGCACCGATATTTTGATGCAGGTTTCGGCTATCACTTCTGCTTTAAACAGCTTTAACAAGGCTCTTTTGGCAAATCACATGAAGACCTGTGTGGTCGAAAACATAAAGAACGGAAATGAAGATGTGATAGATGAGCTTGTGTGCACCATGCAAAAGCTCATGAAGTAGGAGAGATTATGGAACAATATAACGTTACGGGTATGAGCTGTGCCGCATGCCAGGCAAGAGTTGAGAAGGCCGTAAGTGAAGTTAAAGGCGTTGAAAGCTGCGCCGTAAGCTTACTTACAAACTCTATGGGCGTTGAAGGCTCGGCAGATCCCAAAGAAATAATTGCGGCCGTAGAAAAGGCAGGTTACGGCGCATCAATAAAGAACAGTAACAGCGCAAAAGCGCAGGGAAATACGGAAGACTCTTTAAAAGATACAGAGACTCCCAAAATGAAAAAAAGGCTTATAGCCTCTGTTATCATACTTATTCCTTTAATGTATGTATCAATGGGGCATATGCTGTTTAACTTTCCGCTTCCAAAGTTTTTAGACTCAAATCACGTAGCCATGGGGCTTTACGAGCTTTTGTTATCAGGCCTTGTGATGGTTATAAACCAAAAGTTTTTTATAAGCGGATTCAGGGGGCTCTTTAATAAAGCTCCAAACATGGACACTTTAGTGGCCCTTGGCTCTTCAGCCTCGTTTTTATATAGCGTTGTAGCATTATTTAAAATGACAAATGCTGTCCTTCTAAAGGACACTGAAATGGTCATGTATTACATGAATCAGTTCTATTTTGAAGCTGCGGCCATGATTTTAACTCTTATTACGGTTGGAAAAATGCTGGAAGCAAGGTCTAAAGGAAAGACCACAAGCGCCCTTAAAGGCCTTATGGATTTATCCCCAAAGACCGCAACTATCCTTAGAGATGGCAAAGAAACCACCGTTTCCATTGATGAAGTAAAGGTGGGGGACATATTTGTTGTCCGCCCCGGAGACAGCATTCCCGTAGACGGCGAGGTAATAAAAGGAGAAAGCGCCGTCAATGAATCTGCCCTAACGGGTGAAAGTGTTCCTGCGGAAAAAGAAACCGGAAGCCAAGTATATGCAGCCACCATCAACACTTCAGGTTACATGGAATGTAGGGCCCTAAAGGTGGGAGAAGACACCACGCTTTCAGCCATAATCAAAATGGTAAGCGATGCGGCTGCCACAAAGGCTCCGATTGCAAAGGTTGCTGATAAAGTGTCAGGCGTGTTTGTGCCCGCGGTTATAGGCATATCGTTAATTACATTTGTTGTCTGGCTTCTTCTTGGAAAAGAAGTGGGCTACTCCCTTGCAAGAGCAGTGTCGGTACTTGTGATAAGCTGTCCCTGTGCTCTCGGCCTTGCCACGCCCGTAGCCATAATGGTTGGAAACGGAATGGGAGCAAAAACGGGAATCTTATTTAAAACGGCGGCCTCTTTGGAAGAAGCGGGAAAGACCGATATCATCGCCCTTGATAAAACAGGCACCATCACTTCAGGGGAGATGAAGGTAACGGATTTAATACCTGAAACGGACTTAACACAAGATGAACTTTTAACGGTTGCCTACGCTCTTGAAGAAAAGAGCGAGCACCCTATTTCTAAGGCAATTACGGAATATGCAAAGGAAAAAGAAACCGCCCTTAAAGAAACAAAAGATTTTGAAGTTCTTCCCGGAAACGGAATTAAAGGAAAAATAGGTGAAAGCCTCTATTATGCAGGTAATCTAAAGTATATCGAAGGCGTTACAGGAACTGTAAACTCTGAGAGTAAAGAAACTATCGGCCGTTTGGCTAAAGAAGGAAAGACTCCCATATTAATTTCAAGCAAAGAAAAGCTCCTTGGAATAATTGCAGTTTCAGACGTTTTAAAGGATGACTCAAAGGAAGCCGTAAGTGAGCTTAAGCGCATGGGAATCCATACGGTTATGATAACGGGAGACAATGAAGTTACCGCAAATGCAATCGGATCACAGGTAGGAGTGGATGAGATTGTGGCATCCGTGCATCCTAATGAAAAAGAAGCTGTCGTAAGAAAACTTATGGAGCATGGAAAGGTTACGATGGTTGGAGACGGCATTAACGATGCCCCGGCCCTTACCTTGGCAAATCTTGGAATCGCCATTGGGGCAGGTACCGATATTGCTATTGATGCTGCCGATGTAGTGCTTATGAAGAGTAGCTTAAAGGATGTGGCGGCAGCCATCAGAATCTCAAAGAAGACTCTTAGAAACATACATGAAAACCTCTTCTGGGCCTTCTTTTATAATGTCCTTGGCATTCCCCTTGCGGCAGGATGTTACGTAGCCCTTTTTGGATGGGAGCTAAATCCCATGATAGGAGCGGCAGCCATGGGGCTTTCAAGCTTTTGCGTGGTATCAAATGCTTTGAGGCTTAACTTTATTAAGCCCTATGACAATTCAAAAGACAAATTAAGAACCAATCGCGTGATAGGTAAATTAATTGATACAGAATCAAGAAAGGAAGAAACAGGAATGAAAATCAAAGTAAACGGAATGATGTGCGGACACTGCGAAATGCACGTAAAGAAAGCTTTAGAGGCCCTCGATGGAGTTAAGAGTGCTGTAGCTAATCATGAAGAAAACATGGTTACACTTGAAACCGAAAAGGACATAGACGAAGCCTTGATTAAGGCAGCTGTTGAAGAAGCAGGATACGAATACGCAGGAATTATGTAAACCGACAAGGGAGATATAAGCTTGAGCACTTGTTATCATTTTAATTTGGATATTCCGGATCCCGATGTGATTTTCCATGACGGATACTATTATCTAATCACCACCACCATGCACTTTTTCCCCGGTGCAGAAATTATAAGGTCAAGGGATTTAAAGAACTGGGAGCACTTTTCTTATGTATTTGAAAAGCTTGATAGCACCAAAGCACAAAGGCTTGAAGGGGATGAATACATATACGGAAAAGGCATGTGGGCACCTTCTTTAAGGTTTTACGATGGTGTGTTTTATGTAGTGTTTTCTTCAAACGATTTAAAGAAGACCTTTCTTTATAGGTCAGATGACTTAAAAGGCCCTTGGAAAAGAAATGAAATCAAAGGCTTTTATCACGATTCATCTCTTTTATTTGATGACGGTAAGGTATTTATCGTATACGGAAACAAAGACATATATCTTACGGAATTAAATAAAGAACTTACGGGGCCTAAGAAAGACGGCCTTCACAGGTTACTTGTAAGCGATGAGGGAAATCCGAATTTAGGATATGAGGGCTCCCACATTTATAAAATCGATGGCAGATACTATCTTTTCTTAATTCACTCTCTTAGAGACAGATGGAGAAGAGTTGAAGCTATGTTTTCATCCGATAGTTTAGAATCAGAATTTATCGGCGGTGACATATTTAACGAAGACTTTGGAATAAAGGATGCAGGCATTGCTCAGGGAGGCGTTGTAACAGGACCATTGGGAAACCACCTGATCATGTTTCAGGATAGCGGTGCCATCGGAAGATGCCCTGTCATAGTGCCCTTTGAATGGAAAGACGGAAAGCTTTCTTTTGACAGTAATATGACCGTGGAAGAGTGCTCTTTTACAGGTCTTTTTGGAAGCGATGACTTTAAAGAAGGATGCAAATCCTTTTGGCAGTTTAACCACGAGCCTGACTTAAATCTGGTTAGCTTTAAGGATGGGTTTAATCTAACAACCGATAGGCTTTCAAAAAACATTTTTCACGCAAAGAACACCCTTACTCAAAAGGCCATGGGCCCTAAGTGCGAAGCGGAAGTTACAATCGATGGAGGGCACTTAAACAACGGAGACTACGCGGGCCTATCCGCATTTCAGGGAAACTACGCTTTTATAGGTATAAAGAAAGAAACCGATAAGCTTTATGCCGTAATGCTTAGCAATGAAAGTAAAGGCGGAATCTGGGAACTTGAAGACCAAGAAGGAAAGCAGGAAGGAAAAGAACTTCTTGACGATAACGAAATAAATGTAAGAGTGGAGCTTGATTTTAATATAGACACAGCAACCTGCTTTTATGAAAAGAAGGGCGAATACAATAAGCTTGGCACCCCTCATAAGCTTACCTTCAGGCTTGATCATTTTACCGGGGCAAGGGTTACTTTATCCATGTTTTCTACCTTAGAGCCCGGCGGATGCGCTACCTTTAAAGACTTTAAATACATAACTTACAATTTGTAATATTTTTACCAGTAATTTAAAACTGGTCATTTAACTACATGGAACAAGCCTCCTGTTTTCGATATTTTAGTCGAAGACAGGAGGTATTTATATGATAGATTCATTTATTTTTGATTTAGACGGAGTGTTAGTGTTTACGGATAAGTATCACTACGCAGCGTGGAAAGAAATGGCTGATGACTTAGGCGTTTATTTTGATGAAAAGATAAACAATCGCCTTCGGGGAGTAAGCCGCATGGAGAGCCTTGAAATTATCCTTGAAAGATACGAGGGGCCGGCTCTTTCAAAAGAGGAAAAAGAAGCCCTTGCGAAAAAGAAAAACGATATTTACAGAGAGCTTCTTAAAAAGATGTCGCCAAAAGATGTATCCGAAGATGTGAGATATACATTAAAGGAACTAAAGAAAAGAGGCATGCATCTTGCAATCGGTTCTTCAAGTGAGAACGCTAAGTTAATCTTAGATAAGGTTGGCCTTATGGATTCTTTTGATGCAATCTCTGACGGAGAAAACATTTCCCGTTCAAAGCCTGACCCGGAAGTGTTTGTAAAGGCTGCTTTGTTTATGGACAAAAAGCCTGAATCCTGCATGGTGGTGGAAGATGCATTTTCAGGCATTGAGGCAGCAAAGGCCGCCGGCATGAAGGCTGCAGCCATAGGAGATGCAAGAAACTCAGAAAAAGCAGATTTCAAGATTGAAAAGTTAAGTGACATATTAAATTTAATAGCCGTATAGTAAACTTAAGCCAAGAAGGTAAAAATATTACAAGAAATTTTTGTATTTTTTACCTTCTTTGCGCATGCGGGTAAAAATTTTACAAGAAAAGGAAAAACCACGGCATGTATAGGGGAATACGGCTATTGTAGAATTACTTTAAAAGTCAAACGCCTAGGAAGGTACAATAGCTTATGGGAAACATTAAACTTTCAAGTATAAGGAAAAATAACCAGATAGTATTGGGAAATAAAGCATGGATAATGCTTGAAGAACATACAGACCCTTTTGAAAACACTCTAAACATCCTTACTGTTTCAAACGGAATCCTTACATTTACCGTCATTATGGAGAGGTCCATGGATATCGGGGAGATATTTTACAAGGGTAAGAAGGTAAGCTGGAACAGAAGTAAGGATAGGTTACTTCATCCTGACAGCGTCAATCTAAAGGAAGAAGGTGCCTGGGAAAAGGGCTTTTATCAGGCGGTTGCATCCCTTGGACCCGAAGTATTCGGAACGCCCGATAGGGTAAGGACGCCTCACGGAACCGGAGCCTATTCAAAGGTAAACTTAAATACGGTTAACATAACAGAAGAAGAGGGCAACATCACAGTCTCAGGAATTGTAGATATAAAGGGGTATTCAAACGTCAAAGAGTACGACAAAGAAGTTTACATAACGTTAAAGAAAGACTCCTGTTTCTTTGAGCGAAAAGAAACCTACAGAAATCTTTCAAAAGAAACCTTGCCCATTGATGACGGATACCACATTCAGCTTTGTGGGGACTTTGTAAAGGACGGAGGAATGTACGTGCTTCCCGTGCCAAGCGATAAAATGCTTTTAAGGGATCATGCGCCTTCTGAAATCAGCAAAAAGGCCATATATTCCAACAAGACAGAATTCCTCCCCATCAGGTGTTATCAATATGTGCCTGAAAAGGTGTACGGCATTGAAGAAATACCGGCATTTAAGGACTGTGAGTTTTTATATAGAGAGCCTGACAGAGTGACAGCTGAAATGATTGTTGACAGAAACAAAGAGGCGGCAGGATTTGTGATTAGGCCCTTATCATCCTTTCCAAGAACCCTTCTTGCAAAAAGAAACGACGGGGAATCGATGTATGCAATTGAGCCTTGCAAATCAAGGCCAAACTCCATAAAGCAAAAAGAAATTGACGGAGAGCTTATGTATTTAGAGCCGGGAGAAGGCTTTGAATCAGAGATTTTAATAGGCTTTTCGGATGACAAAGAAACCATTGAAAAACTGTATGAAAAGATAGAAAGTGCTGCATCCTATGAAAAAGAAATTGCAGAAATCAGGAGAAAAGAAAAGTAGATCTGTTTTAAAGATTGTATTGGTGCTTCTTTTAGCCTTCACGGTTTACGGCTTTGTGACGGCTTACAGCACCTACAATTCAAATTTAGAGAGAAACTACGAAAATATCGATAACTCTGTTCAAAACACAATCGATGTTTTGGGCCAGAGCTTTGCCATGATAAAGGGCACCACCATAGCCATTTCAGGGGGTGAAACCATAATCAACTGGACAAAAGACAACGACTATTTTGACGTTGATGAAAAGCAAAGGATTTTGCGTATTAAGGCCTTAGAGGGCGAAATGCAAAGAACCCTTATTTACAATAACGGCTGGAACCTAAATCTTATTGATTACGTGGCGGTTTTTGAGGATGACACCCTTTTATCCTACACTTTCACAAAGCCCTATAACGTTCACACCATAGAAGAAAAATCTTCAATGGTAAATAAAAAAATACAGGAATCCGAAGATTTTTCCATTATTTTACCGCCGACGGAAGACGACCCCACGATGTATACCACTTTAAAGATTCAGTCGGATTTTTCTAAAAATTCAAAGAAAAAGAGCTTATACATTGTGGTTGCAACAGATGCTTCTTTCCTTGAAAACAGCATTAAATCAGCCTACGGATACGACGGGGCAATAATGTATCTTACAAATAAATCGGGCATGATTTATGCGTCAAACGTGGACAATAAGCTTGGCAAAAAGCTTGACGATAAGATAATGTCGATTCCGGCAGGAGGCATAAAGAAAGACTTTAGTATATCTTCTAAGCGTTATGCCGTTGCAAAAAGAAGCATTAATTCAGACTTTTACTTTATATACTTACTTCCAAAGAGTGAAATCGTGATGCTTACCATAAAGAGCATGGAATCACTTTTAGTACTTACCATTGCCCTTACCTTAATTATGGTATTTTTAATCACCATGGTTGAGAGGCAATACGAAGAGAAGATTTTAATGGAGGAGTCGGAGATTTTATTCTTGCAACAGCAGATGAACCCGCACTTTTTATTTAACATTCTTTTAACCATTCAGATAAAAGCAAAAATGTCCGGAGATGAGCCTGTAAGTAAGATGATAACCTCTTTATCAAATCTTTTAAGAGCAGGAATTTACAGAGATAAAAGGTCCACAATTCCCGTAAGTGAGGAATTAAAGTACGTTGAATATTACCTTTCCCTTCAAAAGGCAAGGTACGAAGAAAGGCTTTCTTACGACATAAAGATAGAGTCAGAAGACCTTAAAGACTTAGAGGTTCCAAGGCTTTCAATCGAGCCCCTTGTTGAAAATGCGGTGGTGCACGGCCTTGAAGTGTCCGATAAAGAAGGCCATGTGGAAGTGCTTCTTTCTTCAAAGGATACAGATTTAATTATCCACGTTAAGGATAACGGCGTGGGATTTGACATAGAAAGCCTTGATTTAGAAGAAACCGGCAAGGATACAGGGGAAAAACTTCCAAGGGAAAAGGTGGGAGTAAAGAACACAAATCGGCGTTTGAAGCTTCTTTACGGAGAAAAATTCGGACTTAAAATCGATAGTAAATTAAACGAAGGAACTGATATAGAAATTAGAATACCAAAGAAAAAGTGGGTATTAGGAAATGATTAAAGTATTGATTGTTGATGATGAAAGAAACATAAGGGAAGGAATAAACAAGCTTATTGACTGGGAGTCTTTAGGCTGTGAAGTGGTGGGCGCTTTGGCTAACGGAGTATCGGCCCTTGACTTTATTAAGAGTAATGAAGTTGATTTGGTGGTTACAGACATTAAGATGCCTGTGATGGACGGCCTAGAGCTTAGCAAGCATATAAGCGAAGACTTTCCCCACATAAAAGTCATCATCCTTACCGCTTACTCTGAATTTGACATGGCAAAGAAAGCAATTTCTTTCAGAGTGTCTGATTTTATCATAAAGAACGAATTTATGGACGAGCTTCCCAAAGCGGTTTTGGAAGTGTCTGAAAAGATTTTAAAAGAAAAAGAGAGAAGACCTCAGGTAATCGATACCAAAGCAGAAAGCGACGACAGGTATTTTCTTAATATACTTAAGTCCTTAATTTCAAATTCAAGCCTTTCCGAAGAAGAAATCAAAGGCTTTGAAAACATCAATCTTTGCATTTGTGCCTGCGAAATAAACAGGTATAAAGATGATGAAAACGGTGAAAGAAACCTGTATGAGATGTTTGAAAACATCTTAAAGATAGGGCTAAAGAACATAAGATATACCACCATTAAGGTAAATCCCGAGCTTTTGATAATAGGCTTAAGCTACGAAAAGTCTTCGGGGCTTAACTTAAATCGGGTGGTTGAAAACTTCAGTAATATTCTCATCATGGTTGAAGAATTTATGCGTATCGAAGTAAAGATAGGCATAAGTACTGAGATTTCCGACATAAGAAACATTAAAGACGGCTACAGACAGGCAAAGGATGCCCTTTCAAAGATTGACAGAAAGGGATGCTTTTTAAAGGTTTACGAAGGGGATTTAAAGCAAAAGAACGGAGAGTTTATTGACGTAGACGGTTACTCTGAAAAGATTTGCGAATTAACCTTTGACGAAAAGAACAACGGAGCAGAGAATGCTTTGGAAGATTTCAGCGATAAATTAAAGGCTTCGGGCTGCTCTTTTGAACAGTGCAAGCTTTACATGCTTGTTATTTATTCAACCATTATCCATAGAGCCGTAAGATATCAGCTTAATGTGGAGCTTGATTTTAACGACTACGAAGAAAAAATTTACAAGGAAGTGCAGAGTGCAAATACGATATCCGCTTTAAAGGAAGTGGGAGAAAACCTTATTGCAAACATTAGAGATATTTGCATAGGCAAAAAGAACTTTAAAAACGAGCTTGTCAAAAAGGTTGATGATTGCATAAAGGAAAGCTATAAAGGTGAGCTTACGCTTCAGACAATAAGTAACGAAATCTTTTTAAATTCAAGCTATGTAAGCAGAGCTTACAAAAAAATGACCGGCTTTACGGTTACGGAAGCCATAAATATGTTTAGAGTAAATGCAGCTAAGGATTTACTTAAAACAAGCAATTTAAAGATTTATGAGGTGGCGGAAAGCGTGGGCTTTAAAGATCCTGCCTATTTTACAAACGTGTTTGTAAAGTATACGGGGCACAATCCAAGTGACTATAGGCAAAACTCATAGAGCAAATTTTCACAAAGAAGGTAAAAAAATTTAAAGACCGGTTTCTTTTTACAAATAAAAAGGTCTATTAGGTCAAATAATCCTAAGAAAAGGAAAAGTGAATCCATTCAAAGGAGGCGTCACATATTTTAAGGTTAGGGTGTTCCAATAAATGACCTAATAGGAGGGTAATTATGAAAAACAGATTAGCAAAAAGCTTAGCTTGCATTATGGCAGCTACACTTGCTTTGTCTTTGGCTGCTTGCGGCAGTGAAAAGACAACAGAAGAGACTGTGGTTTCAACATCTACCGAAACAACAGAAACATCTACATCTACCCCTGAACCTGCTTCAGATTCAGAACCTGTAGAAATCTCTTATGCAACATTTATGGTGGGTACACACGCATCGGCTCAGGCTGAAGCAGAAGTTATCGCAGAGTTTAACAAGCTCTACGAAGGAAAAATCAAAGTTAACGTTGAAGAGCTTCCCAGTGATGATGCTTTCGTTGACAAGATGAAGACACTTGCTTCTTCAAAGTCTCTTCCCGATGTGCTTATCGGTAAGAACGGCATCAGAGAACTTGCAGTTAAGAACGGTCAGGCAGTTGACTTAAAGCCTTTCCTTGACGCAGATCCCGATTGGATGACATATGTCGGAGAAGGTGCTATGAACTACAACATGGAAGCAGACGGTTCTGTTTACTCTATTTCAAACCAGAGACAGATTTACGGATATTTCTACAACAAGGAAATGTTTGACGCAGTTGGCATCACTCCCGCCAAGACATGGGATGAGTGGATGGAAAACAACGAAAAGTTGTTACAGGGCGGTTACACACCTTTGGCATTAATGACAGGTGAAAACGCTTGGACCACAAACCTTTGGCTTGCAGCTTACATCGGCTCTCAGGGAGATGAAGGCAACAAGTACATGAACACACCTTATCCTGAATCATACAACACAGAGCCTGTTATTAACGGTCTTACAATGATGCAGGAATGCTTACAGAAGTACACAACAGCTGATGCTGTAGGTGCGATCTACGCAAATGCGGCCAACGCATTCGAACAGGGTCAGACAGCAATGATCGCTAACGGTCTTTGGATGACACCTGATTTCTCCGATACGACTAAGTCTATCGAAGGTTTTAAGGATAAAGTAGGCGTAGCTTTGTATCCTGAAAACGGTATTTTCTCACAGTACGAAGTTGGTTACATCCTTTGCACAAACGGAAAATCTGAAGAAGAACAGGCAGCAGCTTTGGAATTCTTAAAGTTTAAGACAGGTAAGTATGCCCAGAGCGTATTCCTTGAAAAGGCAGGCGTTCTTCCTCTTACAGACAATGTAGATATTACTGATGAATATAAGGCAGAAAACCCCGCATTGGTTGAAACACTTATGCTTGCAGGTACATCTAAGTATGCATTCGGAACAATCGATAACAATGCACACGAAACAGTTGTTGATGAATTCGCAGTAAGATATCCCGAACTTGTTTACAACGAGATTACACCTGAAGAATTTGCTACATACCTTACAGAAGCAGGAAACGCAAGCAAATAAAACAGTCGGATTAAGGAACGAATCCTGACTTTCATATAGCGCAGGCTAAATTCGCTTAATTGCTTAAGCAATGAGGCTTGCGCTATTTTTTTGCCAAAAACCCCCTATTTTCGGCCCTTTAAGGAGGAAAAAATGAAAAAAAACACTAAATGGGTAGTTCTCTTTCTGCTCCCCGGTGTACTTTTGTTTTCCTTTATTCTCTTAAGCTCTCTTTTTGTGCTTACGGGGAGCAGTTTTACCGACTGGTTTATAGGAAGCAAAATCACTTTTGTGGGCTTAAAGAATTACATATATTTATTCACTAAAGACAAAGTATTTATTGAAAGCATAAAGAACACGCTTATATGGATAGGATTACAGTCTACAATCCATGTAACAATCGGCGTTATCGTGGCTTTACTTCTCTCAAAAAAGAAATGGTATTCAAGTGCTGTAAGAACCATTTTCTTTATACCTAACATCATTTCAAGCGCAGCCCTCGGTATGCTGTTTTTATGCGTTATGAATCCTCAGTTTGGCCTTATTAACGGACTTGTCAGCCGCATAACGGGCGATAGGTTTGTGCAAAACTGGTACAACGATCCCAAAACTGCATTTTTATCCGTAACTCTTACATGGCTTCCCTATGCAGGCCTTGTAACAATCCTTGTTATGGCTGAAATGTCTGCTATTTCGGAAGAGCTTTTCGAAGCCGCAAAGATTGACGGTGCAACTTCATTTCAGATTGATATGCAGATAATTTTACCTCTAATGAAGAACATTATAGGTACATGTGTGGTGCTTGCGGCAACAAGTATGCTTCAAAAGCTTGACGTTATCATGATGACCACAAGCGGAGGCCCCGGCTCTCGCACCATGAACATGCCTATGTACATATACAAAACCGTATTTTCAAACAACAACTATTCTCTTGCAAATACTCAGGGCGTTATTTTGATTGTCCTTGGCGTGGTGGTGTTAAAAATCATCCGTAAGGTATTTGGCATGGATAAAGAAGACTAGAAAGGAGAAAACATGAAAACAGTAAGAAAAGTTTTGGCATTTATTTTCCTTTCGTTTATCTGCATTATTTCACTTGTTCCCTTTATTTGGGTAATGTTTTCTTCTTTTAAAACAAACAGTGAAATATTGTCGGGAACTGTGGGACTTCCCACGGGATTTCACATTTCAAACTATGTAACAGCCTTTAAATTGGCGCCTATCGGAACCTTTTACATAAACAGCATTTTGGTGGCACTGTTTGCAACCGTTTTAAACTTGATCATTTGCTCCTTGGCCGCCTACGTTGTTGTAAGATGCCAGTTTAAGGCTAAGGGAATCATAACCCTTATGTTCTCCCTGGGGTTGATCATTCCGGGTGCCGCCTTAATCCAACCCCTATATACGATTTTAAGCGGTGCACACCTTTACAACACCCTTTCAGGTCTTGTGCTCGTTTATACGGCTCTCGGAATGCCAACCACCTTTTATGTAATGGTAAGTTACATTAAGACAATTCCTTATTCCTTAGAAGAAGCTGCCTACATTGACGGAAGCGGATTTGTAAGAACCTTTTTACAGGTAGTGTTACCTATCACAAGACCTGCTTTTGCAACTGCAGGTGTAATACAGTTTCTTTTTGCATGGAATGAGTTCCAGTTTGCATTGACACTTACGGGAGAAACGGGAAAAAGAACCCTTCCCATCGCCCTTTACTACTTTAAGAGCGCATTTGCCAGCGACTACGGCGCAATGTTTGCGGCAACGGTTGTTGTGGCAATTCCAAGCATTATTACCTTTATTATCCTTCAAAAGCAGGTAGTGGCAGGCCTTGCTGCAGGATCTGTTAAGGGCTAGGAGGTAAGTATGTTTACATTTGAAAGAAACGAAAGAGATTTAAAGCATTGTATTTACGACCCCGGATTTGACGAAGACAGTGCCAAGTATTACGAGGGCTTACTTACCCAGGGAAACGGATACATGCACGTAAGGGCAAGCTTTGAAGAAGGGCTTAAAAGCGTAAAGCAGGACGAAGAATACGACAGAAAGCCTGCAAACGTAACCCTTGAAAAGCACAAAAAACAGGCCTCGAAATGGGGCACATACATCCCCGGAGTTGTGGGAGCGCACCCTTATTTATTTACGGAAATAGTGAATCTTCCCTATTACATGGCTGCAAATTTTAGTGTAAAGGGCGAAGAGCTTGACATGGAAAAAAGCAATATTGCAGGATATGAAAGATATCTTGATTTAAGAGATGCCACTTTAGTGAGAAACTTTGTGTGGACCACAAAGGACGGCCTTAAGCTTAAAATGGAATACTTAAGGTTTCTTTCTTTATCTCAAAAGCATTTGGCTTTTTCTGAAGTTAAGATTTCTGCACTTTCCGGAGAAGGTGACCTTTACTTTGAGTCAGGCATAGATGCAAGGGTTCGCACTAACGGCTTTAACCACTTTGAATACTTAATCTTTTCACATGACGAAGATTCAGTGGGAGTAAGAGTTGGCACAAACGGAAAGAAAAGCGTTGTAATGAGGGCTAAGCTTTTTACAAGCGAACCTATAGATATTGCCACAAAGCAGGATAAATCCCGCATTGATTATGTGGGCTTTAAGCACTTAAAAAAGGGCGAAAGCTTTGTGATTCATAAAGTTATATGTGCCACATCTGATTGTGACAATGAAGAAGGCGACGCACTTGACAGAAACAGAGAGTATTTAAGCGGTATTAAGTTTTCAGATTTGGAAGAAGCCTTTATTTCTCACAGAAAGGCCTGGCTTCAAAAGTGGATTGACTCAGAAATCTTAATTGAAGGAGATGAAAGAGCCGAAAAAGCCCTTCGCTTTTCAACCTATCACTTGTTAAGGTCTGATAACGAAGAAAACGAAAACGTTGCCATATGTGCCAAGGGATATGCGGGGGAAGCATATTGCGGGAGGTACTTTTGGGATACGGAAATAAACATGCTTCCGTTTTTTATTCACACAAATCCTAAGGCAGCTAAGAGCCTTTTGATGTTTAGATACAACACATTGGAGGGCGCTAAAAGAAACGCCATAAACTATGGCTACAAAGGCGCCAGATACCCTTGGGAATCATCTGTATCGGGGGAAGAAGAGTGCGCCTGCTGGCAGTATGCAGATCATGAAATTCATGTAACAGCGGATATTATTTATGCCGTAATGCACTACGTTAAGGCTACCGGGGACTATGAATTTATAAAGAATTACGCAATCGACATAATGGTTGAAACGGCCCGCTATTGGTGTGACAGAGTGGATTATAAAAATGGGGAATATGTTCTTTTATCAGTAATGGGCCCCGATGAATATCTTCCCATGACAAACAATAACGTATACACCAACAACATGGTAAGATTTGCTCTTAAGACTACTCTTTCCTGCATAGACAAGCTTAAGGAAGAGGGAGCATGGGATGAAATAAAAGATAGATTACATGTTACTCAAGAAGAGCTTTGGGAGTTTTCAAAGGTAGCTAATGGCATAAAGGTTTCTTTTGACAAAGAAAGCCATGTAATAATGCAGTGCGACGGCTTTGAAGATTTCGCAGACCTTGACTTTGATAAGCTTTGGCCTGACAGGACTAAGTGCTTTGGAACCTTTATTTCCCAAGAAAAGAATTACCGTTCAAAGGCGCTTAAGCAGGCCGATATCTTGGAAATGATGATGCTCTTTCCAAAAGAGTTTTCTAAATCTCAGATTGAAGAAAACTATGATTACTATGAGCCAATCACCACTCACGATTCATCCCTTTCAGCTGCGGTGCACGGCATAATGGCCACTAAAATCGGAAGGATAGATGAAGCGGAAGCCTTTTTACAAAGGGTAATAGACATTGACTTAGACCCTGAAAAGAGGGGAGCCGAAGAAGGTATTCACATTGCAAACTGCGGTGGCTTATGGCAACTCGTAGTTTACGGCTTTGCAGGCATGAATTCGGCCCTTTGGGATGACAAAATCGAGTTTACTCCAAGGCTTCCCAAAACTTGGAACAAGGTCATCATCCCCATCACGTGGCACGGCGTAAAAAAGAAATATGTAATTTCACAGGACTAACCACAGGACCCGCTTTTATGGCGGGTCCTTTCCCTTGGGTATCGGCTGAATGTGGGGGGCTGCTTGGAAATATGTTCACGTCCAAAAACGAAGCAACACTCCGTTTAGAGCGCTTCTGAATTGTTTTTGGACTCCCATTTATATATAGGCCACTTTATAGACAGTTTCTGCGGGCCGAGTGAGGGAATGTTCACATTTCAAAACACTTAAGCGGTGCTCTTAGCAGAGCCGAAATCCATCCCGATACCCTTAGCCGCGAGGGCGTTCCCGAGCTGCTTAGGGGAGCGTGGATTAGTTCGGCGGCGCGTTACCGCGTTTTGAAATGTGAACATTCCCTCACTCGGCCATTCAAAAAGAACGTTCTTTACTTGTGCTAGAGAGAAAATATTGTTAGGATGAATCTAACAGATTTAGGAGGATACAATGAGAGTACTTTTGATTGATGGAAGTCCCAGAGTGGGCGGAAACACTGCCATAGCGTTGGATGAAATGGTTAAAGTGTTTGGCGAAGAAGGTATTGAGAGCGAAGTTGTAAAAATTGGGAATCAGGATATAAGAGGCTGCATTGCCTGCGGAAGCTGCTCTAAAACAGGTAAGTGTGTTTTTGATGATGCGGTTAATGAAATAGCAAAGAAGTTTAAAGAAGCTGACGGACTTGTGGTAGCATCGCCCGTTTATTATGCTTCGGCAAACGCTACTTTGATTGCTTGCCTTGATAGATTATTTTACAGTTCAAACTTTGATAAGACTATGAAAGTGGGCGCAAGCGTGGTGGTGGCAAGAAGAGGCGGATGCTCTGCTACATTTGATGAACTTAATAAGTATTTCACCATTTCAGGAATGCCTGTAGCTTCAAGCCAGTATTGGAACAGCGTTCACGGCTGTTTAAAGGGAGAAGCCAAGGAAGATATTGAAGGGCTTCAGACAATGAGAACCCTTGCACGAAATATGTCTTTCTTAATAAAGAGCATAGCTCTTGGAAAAGAAAAGTTTGGGCTTCCTAAAAGCGAACCCAAGCAATTTACGAATTTTATTTAAAAGGAATATAAAACTATGATGGATCCAAGAAAATTAAGAGGCTTAACTTTTATTATGTTTCCTCTTGTGTTGGTGATAGCCTTTGCGGTTGTATCAACAATTTACTCAGAGCACACCTTCACACTTTCAGGAAGTGACACTCTAAAAAGCGAGCAAATTCAACCCATAAAGGCAATCGTTGAAGTAACGGGCACAATGGATACGGATGTTGTGTTTACGGATGTTGAAACCGGCAAAACCTATACAATCGGCTACATCACCCCCGGCATGGGCGGGAAAATAGAGCTTGAAACCGGTAAGTGGTATACGGTTGAAGCCTTAGGAAACATTACTGTAAGACCTGTAAATGTAAGAGTGGAGTAATGGAAAAAAAGATTTATTATCACCTTCCGGGACTGTTTGAATTTTATGATTTTTACAAGGTGTTTTTGCCCTTATTTAGGTCTCATAAAGAGTATTTTTACGACTTTTGCGAGATAGGCTCTATTTACGGAGCTCCCGCAGACGCCCTTTGGGGCGGAGGAAGAGTGGGCTTTGGAGAAGAAGCCCCTGAAAATGTGGCGGCTTTAATGAAAGAATACGGCATTTCTTCACGCCTTACTTTCAGTAACTCACTGCTTCGAAAAGAACATCTAAATGATAAAAAGTGTAACAAGCTTTGCAAACTCTTTTCGACAAACGTAAACATAAAAAACGGGATAATCATCTATTCAGACTTGCTTCTTGATTATATAAAGAAAAACTATCCTGACTTTTATTTTGTTTCTTCCACTACAAAGGTAATCACAGATTTTAATGAGTTTGAGAAAGAATTAAATCGAGAAGATTTTAAATATGTGGTACCTGATTTTAGACTTAATAAGGAATTTGAAAAGTTAGGTGCGCTTACTGACAGCCAAAAGAGCAAAGTAGAGTTTCTTTGTAACGAATGCTGTTACATAGGCTGCGTTGAGAGAAAAAACTGCTATGAAAACGTAAGTAGAAAAGCTCTTAATGAAGACTGCGAAGATCACATTTGCGCTTCGCCAAATGCAGATAAAGGCTATAAGTTTTCTTTGGCCATGGAAAATCCTGCATTTATCGGCTTAGAAGACATTAAGAATACATACGCACCCCTTGGCTTTTCTAACTTTAAAATTGAGGGAAGAAGCTTAGGCAGTGCGATTATTCTTGAATTTTTGCTTTATTACATGGTTAAACCTGAGTACCAACTTAAGGTTCGTGAAGAAATATACTTAGATAGCTCCCTTGATTTGTTTTAAACTTGCATTTAAGAGCAACTATATTGAATAATACTTCACCATCTCATAAACAGAAACTGCCAAGCTAAGCACAAAGAAAATAGAAAGAGCATAGAAAGAAAAGGCTTTGATGAAAGAAGGCGCCTTTTCTTTTTTTGTTATCTTTAATGAAAGCTCGCCGATGAAGCCAATAAGCTTTTCTATTCCTGATGTCAAAAGGAAAAAGAAAGGAATGAGGCAGGGAAGGTAGTATCTTCCCTGAGGCTGAAAATCCCAGGAGTAAGAGTAAAACAATGCAAGACCCGCGGGAATGATAGCGCCAACTATAAGAGCTAACTCTATAAAAAGTTTTTTCTTTCCTTCAAAAGCCCAAAGCTTTGTTGACTTGTAAGGAAAGAAAAGGCCGATTAAGCAAGCGTAGAATAAAAGGGCAAAAGCAATGTAAACATAGTGATGAGTGGGAATAAGCATGGGACCAAACATTGCTATGAAGCTTCGCCAAACAAGGGGCAGGTAACTTGAATGAAAGAGCATATAAAACAAAGAGTATCCTTCGTTTTTATATGTCTTAGACATTTGCAAAAGCCATGCGGGGTCGCCTGTTGCCTGGGCACATGCCTTTCTTGCCGTAAGTGCAAACACGTCCCCATTATAAAGAATGGCATTTCTTATAAACCACCATCCTGCAAGCAAGATTACTACTCCTGCAATTGGAAGGCCTTTTTTAAACATGCCTTTAATATCTTTATTGTGGATAAAATAAGCCATAAACGCTACAAATGAGACTAATATGTAGCCGTAGCAATTGTAGTAAGAAAGAAGACAGATTACGATTCCAAGTGATATTGAAACTAAAGACCTTACATCAAAGTTTTCTTTGTAACCACGTATAAGACCGTAGAGCATTATGGTTACAGCCATAAGGGCTGCGCCGTCTGTGTTTACGTAGGTATAAATAAAGATATTTTGAGGAAGAAGGATTACTGCAAGAGAAAACAAAGAAGCCATCCTTTCATCTTTAAACAATAACTTTGATAACTTAACCGTATAGAAGGCAGCAACCAAGCCAAATATCACGTTTACGTATCTTGCGATAATAAGCTTTGCGGGAAAAGAAAGGGACAAAAATGAAAGGGCTCTTAACAAAAAGCCGTCGATCATGTAAGTTAAAATCGGCTGAAAAGCGTAGGATGCGCCGTAGCCGTCCAAGATAATTTCAGGGTCATCCCCGGCAGGGATTCGACCATGGTTTTCTATGTATGTTACAACTTTAAATCGGTTTATTTCATCGGGACCGTCTCCAAAGGGCTGCACAAACACAAAAACACTCATGCATACAAAGATAAACATGAATAGAAGAGCCATTTTTATTGCGTTGTTTGTTTTAGCCGAAAATTTCATTTAAGTTCCCTTTATTATCCAAAGAAAAGTTGATATATTTAAAATAACATTTACATTGTACATGTTTTTTTAAAACTAAGCCATAAAAAGTATTAAAAAGCCTAAGGCTTTTAAAGGAGAGGTTACTATGTATATCTACGATGATAAGACAAAACTAAACGCATTTCTTGATATGCCTAAAAACGGGGCAAAAAAGTGTCCACTTTGTGTGATTATTCACGGTTTTACGGGACATGGCGAAGAAAGACATATAGTTGCAACACAGGAGGCCATGAATGAAATAGGGATTGCTACCTTAAGAGTTGAAATGTACGGTCACGGTCACTCGGAAGGCGAGTTTAGAAATCACACCCTTCATAAATGGATTTCAAATGCCCTTGCAACTTTTGACTATGTAAGAACCCTTGATTTTGTAACAGAAGTTTATCTTTGCGGACACTCTCAGGGAGGCCTTTTATCAATGCTTGTAGCTCCCATGGAAAGAGATTTGATTAAAATCTTAATCCCCATGTCTCCCGCAATCTGCATACCTAAAGGCGCAAGAGCCGGAAATCTTCTTGGCATGCCCTTTGACCCTGTAAATATCCCTAAAGAACTTGCATGGGATGATAGGACCTTAGACGGAAATTATATAAGAGTAGCGCAGTCAATTGACACCGACAAAGCAATTGAAGGATACACCGGAAAAGTTTTGCTTATCCATGGGGACGAAGATGAAGCTGTTCCTTATGAAGATTCCGTTGATGCGGCAAAGAAATATAAAAACTGTGAATTTGTTACTATCAAAGGAGACAATCATTGTTACGATTATCACCTTGACGAAGTTGTAGATGCCTTAAAGAAATACATGAGCGCAAACGCTAAGCTCTAATCCACGGTGGTTCGGCGGAGAATCCTATGAAAATTGATATAAAGAAAATTGACGAGGGCGAAGAGAGCATTGTTATAAGGTACAAAGAACTTGCTTCGCCGGTTGATAAGATAATTTCAATCCTCGATAATTCGCAAAACAAAATTTGGGGAAGGGTTGAGGACCAAAGCATTGCTCTTGACCTATCCGACATTCTTTATCTTGAGTCGGTGGATGATAAGGTCTTTGCTTACACCAATGATAAGGTTTTAAAGATTGATGGTTCACTTCAATCTTTCATGCTTATTGTGAATGACGACAGTTTCTTTAGATGTTCAAAGTCAATGGTAATAAATATAAATCGCGTGATTTCTCTTAAAAGCCTTTCTTCCAACAGAATTGACGCAACCCTCGAAGGCGGCGAACATATCATAATTTCAAGACGATATGCCTCGGAGTTTAGAAGACTTTTGAAAGGAGAGAGATGATGAAACAGGATAAAAAACTATCACTTTGGGAAAGATATCTTACCAATGAAATCGGAATAGAGTTTAAATCATGCCTTTATTTCTTCGCCATTTTGTTTTTTTACTGCATGTATAAAGTCATAAACGGCTCAATGGAAGCAAACATCATTCACATGGCCGAAATGATCTTTTCCTGCTACATAATCTGCTACCTTCAAATCCTTGTTTTTTGGAACTTTGATGAGGCGGATAGGCTTGGGTTAAAAGAATGTGTGGGAATGGTAATCTGCACCTTGATTTACTCTTTGGTTTCTTTTATCGGAGGCTGGTTTGACAAAAAAGTCGCCCCCTCATTAATAATGGCAGCATACATTGTGGTTATGTATTTATGCGTTTTCTTTATCTATAAAACCAAAAGAAGAATTGATGATAAAAAGCTAAACGAAGACTTAAAATTATTTCAAACAAACCACAAAAAGTGAATGATACAGGCATTAAAGTGCACCTTACGGGAACAGATATTGTTCCCGTTTTTTATTTTTGGTAAATGTAGAGTGAAAGAAACCAAAAGGAGGCGATTACACTATGAAAGAAAACATTTATAAAACGCCCTGTGGCGATATTCACTACTTTGTAGAAAAGCAAGCTAAAGACGATAAAATTCAGTTAGTTTTTCTGCCGGGACTAACTGCGGACCATAGATTGTTTGAAAAGCAAATAGAATACTTTGAAGGAAAATACAAGATTTTTGTGTGGGATGCTCCGGGACACGCCGCATCCTGGCCATTTTCTTTTGACTTTACCTTGATGGATAAAGCAAAGTGGCTTGATGAAATCCTTATAAAAGAAGGGTTTGATAAGCCTGTGATTATTGGACAGTCAATGGGCGGATATGTGGGCCAGGCTTATTCTGAACTGTATTCAAGTAAGCTTAAAGGTTTTGTCTCCGTTGACTCCGCACCTTTGCAAAAAGAATACGTTACGGCAGCGGAAAGATGGCTTCTTAAAAGAATGGAGCCTGTTTATTTTTATTATCCTTGGAAATCCTTATTAAAAGCAGGCACAAGGGGAGTAGCGGAGACTGATTACGGAAGGCGTCTTATGCATAACATAATGATGACTTATGACGGGGATAAAAAGAGATATGCAAAGCTATCGGGCCACGGCTTTAGAATCTTGGCAGAAGCAATGGAAAAGGATTTACCCTATGAATTAAAGTGCCCTGCGGTTTTAATCTGCGGAACTAAAGACCATGCAGGCTCTTGCATAAGATACAACAAAGCATGGCATAAAAAGACAGGAATTTCAATCGAATGGATACAGGGGGCGGGGCACAATTCAAACACGGATGCGCCTGAAAGAGTGAATAAAATAATTGAGGATTTAGTTGGTTCTTTGTAAGCCAAATTAGGAGGGAGAATTATGTATAAAAACGGATGCGTTAAGGTAGGGGATACCGACATGTACTATGTGGCCTTTGGAAGGGGCGAAAAGAAACTGATCGTACTTCCCGGGCTTTCGGACGGACTTGCAACTGTAAAAGGGAAGGCTTGGATTTTATCAAAGCCATATAAGCGTTTCTTTAGTGACTACACTGTTTACATGTTTAGTAGAAAGAATTCTATGCCCGAAGGCTACACCATAGAAGATATGGCAGAGGATCAGGTAGAGGCTATTAGGGCACTTAAAATCGAAAGGGCATCAGTCCTTGGCGTATCACAGGGCGGCATGATTGCCCAGTGCATTGCAATTAGGCATCCCGAGGTTGTAAGGAGACTAATCTTAGCGGTTACGGCTCCTTACGCAAACGAAGGTGTAAAGAAATCAGTTTCTTCCTGGATAGATATGGTAAAGCGGGATAGACACAAAAGTTTAATGATAGATACTGCGGAAAAAATGTATTCTGATAAGTACCTTTCTAAGAATAAAAAGTATTTTCCCATAATTGCCAAATTTACAAAGCCTAAATCCTATGACCGCTTTCTTAAAAATGCGGAGGCTATCTTGCGGTTTGACGTAAAACGTGAACTACACAAAATAAATTGCCCCACGTTAATCTTGGCAGGTAGTGATGATAAAACCGTTGGTAACGATGCGCCCTTTGAATTAAATGAGGCAATCCCAGAGAGTGAGCTTTTTGTCTATGAAGGCCTTGGCCACGGAGCTTTTGAAGAAGCAAAGGATTTTTACGACAGAGTCCTTAAATTTTTAGATAAGTAAATAAAGAGCGGAAAATTTAAGCATATTTATAAAGACTTCGAGTGAAAAAAATAATATAATGATGAAAAGCTTTATTTGACCTAAGGAGTGACGGATGAAGATACTTTTGCTTGAAGATGACTCGGCTATAGGAATGGGCCTTAAGTATTCTCTTGAAAAAGAAGGGTATGCGGTAGACCATTTTGAAAACTGCAAAGGAGCGATGGGTAGCTTTAAAAAGGGCGATTACTCTCTTTGCATTTTGGATATAAATTTGCCTGATGGAAACGGATATGATGTTTGCAAGTTTATAAAAGAAAAAGAAGACATTCCGGTTATATTTTTAACCGCATCCGATGCGGAAGTTAACGTGGTAATGGGCTTAGAAATGGGGGCTGATGACTATATTTGCAAGCCCTTTAGAGTTAATGAATTAATGGCGCGCATTAAAACCGTTTTGCGTAGAGCCGGCAAGGGAACAAATGATGATGCAAGCAAGGATAGCATTATCACAATTGAAAATGTAAAGGTAAATAAAAGCGAAGCAAAAGTTTACATAACAAAAGATGGAAAAGAAGAAACCGTAGAGCTTACAGCCTTGGAATACAGGCTCCTACTTGCCTTTTTAAATAACCGAGGTGTTGTACTTTCAAGAAATAAGCTCTTGGAAGACATGTGGGATGTAAGCGGAGATTTTGTAAACGATAACACACTTACGGTTTACATAAAGAGGCTCAGAGATAAGATAGAAGAGAATCCCGCAGACCCTAAAATCATTAAAACGATTCGGGGACTCGGATATATGGTAGAGAAAGAATAGGTATTTAAAAAGAGGGCGGGATTATGTTTAGAAATAAGGACTTTAAACAAATAGTTATAGTAGGAAGCATAGTTACGGCTGTGCTTTCTATTATTTGCGTTAGTTTTAATGCATGGGCAGGCCTGGTGACGTTTTTCTTAGGAGCGTTTCTTATCCTGTTTTTTTCTTTTTACACAAAGAAGCGATACGAAGATATAGAAAACCTTAACGAATACCTTACAAAGGTATTGTCGGGGGACGATTCTACGGAAATCTTTGACCAGCAGGAAGGTGAGATTTCTATTTTAAAGTCAAACATTTATAAAACAACCACTACCTTAAAATATCAAAAGGAAATGCTTTCAAAGGATAAAAAGCGGATGGCGGATGCCATTGCAAACATAAGCCATCAGCTTAAAACTCCCCTTACATCAATGATGGTGATGAACGACCTTTTAAAGGATGAAGAGGATAAGGAAAAGCAAAAAGAGTTTCTTTCTACCCAGTCTAACCAGCTTGACAGAATGAACTGGCTGATTCAGACGTTACTTAAACTTTCCAAAATCGATGCGGGCACAGTTTCTATGAAAAAAGAAACCGTAATGCTATCAGACCTTTTAAAAGAAGTGATACGTCCTTTTGAAATACAGATGGACTTAAAAAACATTAAGTATGTAGATAAGTCAACGGATTTTACAATTAGCTGTGATAAAAACTGGACCATAGAGGCTATTCAAAACATAGTTAAAAACTGCATTGAGCATATGGATGAAGGCGGAGCTCTTACAATAGCTTCAAGCGATACCAATATATATTCGGAAATTTCCGTATCTGATACAGGCTCCGGCATTTCGGAAGAAGATTTAGCCCATATTTTTGAGCGCTTCTATAAGGGAAAGAACGCAGGAAAGGACAGTGTCGGAATCGGCCTTTCTTTATCCAAGAGCATAATCGAGAGCCAAAAGGGAGACATTCTTGTAAGCAGTAAAGAAGGGGAAGGCACCACATTTGTAATAAAGTTTTTTAAGACAATAATCTAATGTGACTGATTTGTAATAATTTAGTCACGTAATAGTAATATTGACAAGTTATCCTTTTCTCATAAAGCGAAACAAACGCATTATGAGAAGGGAGATAGTTTTAATGAAAATACTTGAAATCAAAAACCTTTGTAAGGTCTACGGAAAGGGAGAGACAAAGGTCGACGCTTTGAAAAATGTTTCTTTCAGCGTTGAAAAAGGCGAGTTTGTGGCAATCGTTGGCCCCTCAGGCTCCGGTAAGTCAACACTTATGCACATTTTGGGCGGTGTAGACACACCTACATCCGGAGTTGTAAACATTGCGGGAACAGACATTGGCAAGCTCGATGAGACAAACCTTTCCATCTTCAGAAGAAGAAACATCGGTCTGATCTACCAATTCTACAATCTTATTCCCATTTTAAACGTAGAAGAAAACATGACGCTTCCCATCCTTTTGGACGGAAAGAAACCTGACAAGAAGTTATTAAAGGATTTGCTAGAAAAGCTTGGGCTTGAAAAGAGATTAAAGCATTTGCCAAACCAGTTATCAGGCGGTCAGCAGCAAAGAGTATCAATAGGAAGAGCACTTATGAATCAGCCCGCCCTTCTTTTGGCAGACGAACCCACAGGTAACCTTGATACAAAGAACACAAAAGAAATCATTTCACTTTTAAGAAAGTTTAATGAAGAAAACAACCAGACGGTAATCATCATCACTCACGATGACAGAATTGCCCTTGCTGCGGACAGAGTAATCACCATTGAAGACGGACAGATTACCAAGGACACAAAGAAGGTTGAGGTGAGCGCATAATGAACATCGTACAAAAGCTTACCTTAAGGCATTTACAGCTTAATAAGAAACGAGCTTTGGTTACCACTCTTGGTATTATTGCTTCAACCGCACTTATTACAGCCATGGTGGTAGGTATTTGCTCATTCTTTTCTTTCTTCGGAGATATCGATGTGACTCAGACAGGCCACTGGCATGCGGAATATCAGGATCTTACGCAAGAAGAGGTTGATGCCCTTAAAAGCGATTCAAGAATTGAATCAGTTTCTGTTTATGATACAGACTTTGATTATAGCGGAATCTGCCTTCATTCCGATGCAAAGGACAGATTTAAATTCGGAACCATCAGAAGCACAAATGTCGAAGGAATCACCACAAAAGTAGTGACAGATTACGACGGCGTTCTTCCCGCAAACAAAGATGAGATTGCTATTGAAGCAGATTTCTTAGAGGGAAGCAATATAAATGCAAAAATCGGTGACACCATCACATTTGATTTGGGAAGAAGATATTTTGTAAATCCCGACGGCACAACAACAACTATCGGAGGAAAATATAACTCCACAGAACACTTCGATAAACTTACGGAAGTTACATGTAAGATAACAGCGATCTTACACGGTAATACAGCGACTCAAGGCTACAGCATTTTAAGATGCATGGGAGATGAAATCCCCGCTAAAAATACTACATCCATTGTGTTAAACAAGGTAAATTACACTGCATTAAAACAGATTGAAAAGATTACAGAGGATCACGGCCTTACACTTTACCACTATAATACTGAGTTCTTAGTAAGTGTATTTGCGGTAAATTTTAATGCAGGAGGCATTGCCGGAGCTTTAAAAGCAGGTATCGGTGCTCTTGTAATCATAATAGTCACAGCAGTAATTCTTATTTACAACGCATTCGGAATGTCACTTACCGAGCGAATCAAGTATCTTGGAATGCTTGCAAGTGTGGGCGCCACAAGAAGACAAAAGCGAGGCTCAATTTTCTTTGAAGGCTTTGCTCTTGGTATAATCGGTATTCCCCTTGGAATGCTTGTAGGTTACTTAGGCGCTTTTGTTACGGTAAAAGTTTTGGCAGGAGCCATGATTAAAGTAAACATGCTTCCCGGAGCAGAAAACGTAGTGGGAGGGATTAAAGTATCAGCACCTTTCTTTATGTATGTGTTCATCATACTTTTATCAGCTTTAACCATTTTGATTTCGGCTGTTATTCCCGCTATTAAGGCATCAAAGATTATGCCAATAGAAGCATTAAGACAGACAGATTCAATTAAAGTTAAAGCAAGAAGCTTAAAGATTAATCCTCTTTTTAGAAAGTTATTTGGCTATGAGGGTGAGATAGCTTATAAGAATATAAAAAGAAACGGCGCTAAAGGAAGAGTTATTTCTTTATCAATCGGTGTGTCCGTTGTAATGTTTTTAACAATCATTTTCTTTTGCAAAGCCTTTGAAAAGGCAAATTCCTTTGAATTTAACTTGCCTTACCAGGTATACGCAAGCTCTTATGTTAAAGACAGTGATGAGTTAAAAGAAATTATTGAGTCTACGGACGGCGTAGATAAGGTTTATGCAAACGACTACATTCTTTTCAGCTACAAGCCTGATGAGCACGACCCTAACTTCATACCTCCAAACGATAAGATTTTAAATCCTTCATATTTGGAGAAGGGTTATGAAAATGTATTTAACGATAGAGCAATCTCATTATCAACAGTAGATGATGAAGACTTTATCAAGTTGTTAAATGATAACGGACTTAATCAAAGCGAGTTCTTTAATGGAGAGCTTAAGGGTGTACTTCTTGATAACTATTACAGAAAGCCTTCAAAGAAGCATGTGTTTAACGAAGGCATTATAGGAGAAAAGTTATTCTATGATAAGGCAGAAGGAAATCCCCCGGCTGTCACTATAGCCGGACTTGTTTCTTTTGACAAAGAAAACTATATCTTTAACACTGTACCTAAAAATACAGTTGCGGTATTTGTGCCTGAGTCAATGTATTATGAAAAGGCGGTTGAGACCCTCGGAGAAGACATGGCCACAAAGACCCTTGCAATCGAAACAAAGGATAGCGACAAGGTATACGAAGAGCTTGTAAAGCTATATGATGATGAAACAATCGCAGGATTTAACTGCGGAAACCTTGAATCCCAGGGCGCCATCATGAAGACCGTTATGTTCTTACTTAAAACAATCATGATAGGCTTTACGGTTTTGGTTACTCTTATTGCACTTGCAAACATGGTTAACGTCATTTCAACCGGAATCGTGATGAGAAGAAAAGAATTTGCAATGCTTAGATCCGTAGGTTTATCCCCCAAGGGCTTTAAGCGAATGATTTCCATGGAGACAATCCTCTACGGAGCAAGAGCCTTGATTGCCGGCATTCCCCTTTCCATGCTTGCCACATTCTTTATGGTTAAAGCATCAAACGGCGTCATGAAATTTGAAATCGATGTACTCATGTACTTTATCGTGACCCTTGCCGTATTTGCAATCGTCGGCATCAGCATGCTTATGAGCGCATCAAAAGTACAGAACGATGAAATCATTGAAGTTTTAAAGGAAGATATTTGTTAATTATTCTAAGGCGTAAGCGAGAGCGGGTCGAGAAACAATATATAATCCCAACGCCTCGTAAGGTAAACAAGAAAATACAATATTTGCCAAACACAGCGATTCGAAAATAAAAGAAACCTCCTTAAAATGAAAATAGCAACAAGGCTATTTCGTTTTGGGAGGTTTTTTATATGAGATACGGTCATTTTGACGATGAACACAAAGAATATGTAATAGAGCGACCCGATTTACCCACATCCTGGACAAACTACTTGGGCGTTGAGGATATGGCAGCGGTCGTAAACCATACTGCGGGAGGATATTGCTTCTATAAGTCTCCCGAATATCACAGAATTTCAAGATTCCACGCAAACGCACTTCCTATGGACAGGCCCGGATTCTACGTATATTTACGTGATAACGATGACAGTGATTACTGGTCACTTTCATGGCAACCTGTGGCAAAGGATTTAAAGACTGCAAAGTACACCACAAGACACGGACTCTCTTATACCGTTTATGAATGCGATTATAAGGGAATTAAGTCAAGTGAAAAGCTTTGTATTCCAAGAGGCGAGAATGTCCTTTTATGGGATGTGAAAGTGGAAAATACAGATTCTAAGCCTAGAAATCTTTCTATTTTTTCTTATCTTGAGTTTTCTTTCCACCATGTAATGATTGATAACATTAACTTCCAGATGAGCTTATACTGCGCAGGCGGTTCTTATAAAGACGGCATCATCGAGGAAGACCTTTTCTACGAAGAAGACGGATATCAGTACTTTACTTCAAACTTTAAGCCGGACGGCTTTGACTGCGTAAGAGATAAGTTTGTGGGAACCTACAACACCGAATCAAATCCCGACGCTGTTGTAAGAGGCGAGTGCTTTGGCTCTGAAGAAAAAGGCATGAGCCACTGCGGAAGCTTAATGAAGAAGTTTACCCTAAAGCCCGGTGAAGAAGTAAGATTTATCTTTATGCTTGGTGAAGGAAACAGAGCAGCGGCTATTCCAGTTAGAGAAAAGTATTCAGACTTTAAAAACGTAGATAAAGCTTACGAAGATTTGCATGAATACTGGAAAAAGAAAACGGATGCCATGATCATCAATACTCCCAATGAGGGTATGAATTCACTTATCAACACATGGACTCTTTACCAGTCAGAAATAAACGTTATGTTCTCTAGATTTGCTTCCTTTATAGAAGTAGGCGGAAGAGTGGGCCTTGGATACAGAGACACGGCTCAGGATTCAATGACTGTGGTTCATTCAAATCCCGATAAGTGTAGAGAAAGAATCATTCAGCTTTTAAAAGGCTTAACCACAAAGGGATACGGACTTCACTTATTCCAGCCCGAATGGTTTGAAGAAGACGGTAAGGTATCAGACTTTGATTCGCCTACAGTTGTTCCTAAGGCAGATAAGAGTGTGATTCACTCACTTGATGATGCATGCTCTGACGATTGCTTGTGGCTTATCCCTTCAATCGTTGTGTTTATAAAAGAAACAGGCGACCTTAAGTTTGCCGATGAACTTGTAACATACGCAGATACCTTTGTGGCAGGGGACAACTTCAAAGAATCTGTTTACGACCACATGAAGAGAATCCTTGATTTTTCAACCACTCAGGTTGGTAAAACAGGTATCTGTAAAGGCCTTAGAGCAGACTGGAACGACTGCCTTAACTTAGGAGGCGGAGAAAGTACTTTGGTTACTTTCTTACTTTACCAGGCGTTGGTTAGCTTTATAGAGTTAGCTAGCAAGCTTGGCAGAAAAGAAGACGTAGAGAAGTATCAAAAAGAAGCTGACAAGGTTAAAAAGATCACAAACGATGTTTGCTTTGACGGCGAATGGTTCATTCGAGGCGTTACAAAGTCAGGAAGAAAGATCGGCTGCAAGGAAGATGAAGAAGGTAAGGTTCATCTTGAATCAAACGCATGGGCAATTCTTTCGGGCGCAGCAAACGAAGAAAACGCAAAGAAAGCACTTAATGCAATTGATAAATATTTATATACACCTTACGGACTTTTGCTTAACACTCCTTCCTACACAAAGCCCGACCCCGAAATCGGATTTGTTACAAGAGTTTATCCCGGCTTAAAAGAAAACGGTGCGGTATTCTCTCATCCAAACCCTTGGGCACAGGCTGCGGCATGTAAGCTTGGAAGAGGCGACATAGCCCTTAAGTTTTATAACGCTCTTTGCCCTTATTATCAAAACGACATGATTGAAATAAGAGAGAGCGAACCCTATTCATATTGTCAGTTTATAGCAGGTAAGGACCACACAGCCTACGGACGTGCCCGTCATCCTTTCATGACAGGTTCAGGCGGCTGGTCATACTTTACGGCTACTTATTACATCCTTGGCATACAGCCCGACTTCGATTCATTAACAGTGGATCCTTGTGTGCCCGCAGACTGGAAGGAATTCTTTGTATCAAGAGTGTTCAGAGGTGCGACATACGATATCGAAGTAAAGAATCCTAACGGAAAAATGAAGGGTGTATCCGAAATTATCGTAGACGGAAAGAAAGTTGACAAGATACCTGTATTTGATAAAGGAACACGTCACAAAGTTTGCGTTGTGATGTAGCGTGTGAAAGGAGAAAAAATGATTAAATTTGGAACCGGGGGCTGGAGAGCCATCATCGGAGATGAATTTACCAAAGAAAACATTCAGATTCTTGCAAGGGCCATGGCAGACAAAATGAAGTCTGAAGGCGTTTCCAAGGAAGGAATCGTTATCGGATACGATAAGCGTTTTCTTTCCAAAGAAACCATGCAGTGGCTTGCATGTGTCTTTGCAAAGGAGGGAATTGAAAGCTTTTTGGTAAACAAATCAGCTCCCACACCCTTAATTATGTACTATGTTCAGACTCACGAGCTTCACTACGGAATGATGGTTACCGCAAGCCACAACCCCGCAATCTATAACGGTATAAAGATATTTACCTACGGAGGAAGAGATGCGGACGAAGAACAGACAGCGGACATCGAAGAGTTTATTAAAAATGTCACCGATATCCCCGTTGAAGCCATGGACTATGAAGAAGGCTTAAAGGCAGGCCTCATCCACGAAATCTATCCTTTAAACGACTATATCGATGCGGTTTTAGCTTCCGTTGACGTAGAAAAGATTAAAAAAGCAGGCCTTAAAGTTGCTTTGGATCCAATGTATGGAGTTAGCGAAACAAGCTTAAAGACAATCTTACTTACAATGCGTTGCGACGTAGAAACCATTCACGATCGCCATGACACATTGTTTGGAGGAAAGCTTCCCGCTCCCAATGAAACTACTTTAAGAGAATTAAAGGCTCACGTACTTAACTATAACTTTGATATAGGAATAGCAACGGACGGTGATGCGGACAGAATCGGAATTATCGATGATAAGGGAAATTTCTTACATCCAAACGACATTCTTTCTTTGCTTTACTACTACCTTGTTAAGTACAAAGGCTTTAAGGGAGACTGCGTAAGAAACATCTGTACCACACACTTACTTGACGAAATCGCCAAGGACTTTGGATTTAAGTGTCACGAAGTTCCCGTAGGCTTTAAGCACATAAGCGCAAAGATGAACCAGGTTGATGCCATTATCGGCGGCGAATCTTCAGGCGGGATGGCGGTTAAAGGCCACATAAGAGGTAAAGACGGAATCTATGCTGCAGCACTTATTATCGAAATGCTTGCCGTTACAGGAAAGAAGCTTTCAGAAATCATGGAAGGCATAAAGAAAGAATACGGCGCTATGGCCTTGGTTGAAAGAGACTATAGATTCAGCGAAGAAAAGAAGACTCTTATAAAGAAGAAGATTCTTGAAGATAAAGAGCTTCCGGAACTTCCATTTGAAACCGAAAAGATTTCTTACCTTGACGGCTTAAAAGTTTACTTTAAGAACGGCGGATGGATTTCAGTAAGATTTTCAGGAACTGAGCCTTTACTTAGAATCTTTTCAGAAATGAAGACAAAAGAAGATGCTGAATGTATAGCAAAGACTTTTGAAGATTTTCTTTCTTTATAAGCAAAGAAACCGGTTGGCAAATTTTGACAAATAAAAACACAAAACACGACAAATTTAGTCAAAAGATAACAAATCGGTTTAAAGACATTCTTTAAACAAAATTTTAAAATTTTAGTATAAAGAGGAGGTGAATCTGTTGGGGGCAACAATCACTAAAGCTGTTGGTGGAGATTTTTCAGCAAAATCCAACAACAAAAGAAAAAACAGAAAAAAGACTCTGATGTTGCTTACGATGGTGGCGCCTACCGCTTTGTGGCTTATATTACTTCGTTACATTCCGATGGCAGGTATTGTAATCGCATTTAAAAAGTACAAAGTGTACACGCCCAAGCCGTCGCTTGTAAACAACATTATAAATTCTAAGTGGGTGGGACTTGGAAACTTTAAGTTCTTATTCACATCGTCGGATACATTACTGGTACTTAGAAACACGGTAGGGTACAACCTTTTATGGATCGCCCTTGGGGTAATAATTTCAGTTTCTTTTGCCATAATGATCAACGAAATTACAAGTAAGTTTGTGGCAAAAACATATCAGACAATGATGTTTTTCCCTTTCTTTCTAAGCTGGGTAGTTGTCAGCTACTTTGTAATGGCACTTTTAGATCCCACAAGCGGACTTATTGTAAAGGCTCAAATAGCCAGGGGCTTAACCCCCACGGAATGGTATCACGATTATAAACCTTGGCCCGTAATACTTACCATTTGTAACCTTTGGAAAAACATGGGATATCAAACGATTTTGTATTTGGCGGCCATCACCGGTATCGACAAGTCTCAGTACGAGGCAGCAGCCATTGACGGAGCAAGTAAGTGGCAGCAGATATGGTACGTTACCATCCCTAACTTAAGAAACATGGTTATTATCTTACTCATTATGGATATCGGTAAGATATTTAACTCAGACTTCGGTCTCTTTTACTCGGTTCCTCAAAACTCAGGTACTATTTTCAGAACCACTCAGGTTTTGGATACCTACGTATACAGAGCTTTGATGAATTCTCAGAACATAGGAATGAGTACCGCAGCCTCATTATTCCAAAATGCCGTAGGATTTGTGCTTATCATGATCACAAACACCATGATAAGAAAAATAGATCCCGATTCGGCACTGTTTTAGGAGGTGCGGGATGAGTACAAACAATAAAAAACAAAAAAGAAACAGACTTCAAAGCGTAAGCATTCCTACAGAGATTATTTTCCATCTTATAATCGGAGGTTTTGCTATAGCTTGTATATTACCTTTCATTTTCGTTATCATAATTTCTTTCTCATCTGAAGAAAGCATACGAATGATAGGTTACTCATTTAAGCCTATTAAGTGGTCAACGGACGCATACAAATTCGTGTTTGAAATGGGAAGCCAGTTATGGAGATCCTACTTTAACAGTTTCTTTGTATCGGTTGTGGGAACACTTATTAGCATCACAATGTGCGTTATGTACGCATACGCTTTGTTTAGAAGGGATTTTAAATACAGAAAGTTTTTCACCTTCTTTGCATTCTTCACAATGCTTTTCGGAGGCGGCTTGGCACCTACATACATGGTGTGTAAGCAAATGCTTTCTTTAAGCGATAACTATGCGGCATTAATAGTTCCGGCACTTGTAAATCCGTTCTTCATTATCATAATGAGAACCTTCTTACAAACTTCGGTGCCCGAAGAATTAATAGAAGCTGCGGCTATTGACGGAAGCGGAGAGTATAACACACTCTTTAAGATCATAATTCCAATATCAAAGCCCGGTATCGCAACGGTTTCGCTTTTAACCATAATCAACTACTGGAACGATTGGTTCTTGGCAATGTTATACGTAAGAGAGCCAAACCTTTATCCTTTACAGTATTTGCTTATGAAGATGCAAAACCAGGTAGACTTTCTTATCAAAAACTCATCGGTTATCGGTGTTGAAGCATCAAAGCTTTTGCAGGATCTTCCAAGCACAAGCTTACGAATGAGTTTGGTAGTGTTTATCGTAGTTCCTATTGCATGCGCTTATCCTTTCTTCCAGCGCTACATCATTTCAGGACTTACGATAGGATCCGTAAAAGGGTAATTACGACCAATGGTGGTCGATTACATACAAAATTGTATTGGAGGGAACAAAATGAAAAAAGTTTTGGCAACACTTTTAACATGTGGACTTTTAATCGGTTCACTTGCAGGTTGCGGCGAACAGGCTAGCGTAGCTCCCGCACCCGAGACTAAGACAGAAACAACTGTCACAGAGTCAACAGAAGCAGCTCCCGAAGCTACTTCAAGCGACAGACCCGCTGACCATGTAACACTTAAGATGTACTTGGAAGGCAGCAACGTAACAGATGATACAGCAGTACTTGAAAAGGTAAACGAGTATCTTGACGAAAAGTTGAATGTTACCTTAGAGCCTATCTGGGGAACATGGGGCGACTTCGATCAGGGCGCAGTTTTATCATTACAGGGCGGTGAAGATGTTGATATTTACTTCACATGTTCTTGGACACTTAACGAGTACAATCAGTTCGCAAGAGACGGCTACTATGTACGTCTTGACGATCCCGACAACAACTTAATCGAAAAGTACGGCCAGGATATCTTAAACCTTCTTCCCGAAGTTTTAATTAAAGGCTCAACTATCGAAGGTGCTAACGGATACGGTATCTACGCTGTAAACGGCTACAAAGATATCGCATGCCAGAACTGCTGGGACGTAAACGTTGACTTACTTAAGAAGTACGGTTACACAGTAGAAGATATTGAAAAAGCTGACTACTTCACATTCGGCGACATCCTTGCAAAGGTTAAAGAAGGAGAAGGCGAAAACTTCTATCCTCTTTTGATTGAAGGTGCTGTTTTGGAACGTATGGTTGATAACTCAATCATCGTAGCCGGCGACTCAGGTTCAAACAACCTTCTTTCTTACTACATTAACCCTAAGAAGACATCTGACGAAGGTGCATACGGAAACGTTATCTTAAATAAGTTTGCAACAGATGAATTCAAGAAGTTCTGTGAAAAGACTCGTGAATACTACCTTGCAGGTTACATCGATCCCGATATGGCTAACCCCGATAAGGCAAACGACGTTCGTGCAAACAAGCAGCTTACAGGCCAGTACTTAATCGGTACTCAGTCTTACTCATTAGGTTATGAAATTCAGGCTTCAACAGAGCGTGGATTCGAAGTAGCAATGGTTCCCACAACACCCGCATATGTTGATACAACATCTTCACAGGGTGCTATGATGGCTATTTCAACAGCTTCAAAGAATCCCGACAGAGCTATGATGTTCCTTAACTTACTTAACACCGATCCTTACCTCTTCACACTTCTTGACTTTGGTGTAGAAGGCATTCACTACAACTTAAATGAAATCGGTGAAGTTGAGTTCACAGCTGAAAGAGACAACTACATGCCTTGGACAAACGGTCTTGGTAACGTAACATTGCTTCCTCCTCAGAAGGGTCAGGGCGCTGATTTCTGGGAAGGCTTCAAGGCTTACTACGGAAACGCTGATGAAATCCCGATTCTTGGATATACATTCAATCCTGAAAACGTTGAAAACGAATTCGCAGCTTTGGCAAACGTTGCTGCAGAATATGTTCTTCCTCTTTGCACAGGTGCTGTAGATCCCGATGAAAAGATTCCTGAATTCTTAGCTAAACTTGAAGCAAACGGAATGCAGAAGGTAGTTGACGAAGCTAACTCTCAGCTTCAGTCATTCCTTGCATCACAGGGAAAGTAATTGTAAGATAAATACATAAATATGGGCCCCGTGAGAAATCATGGGGCCTTTTGTGACTAAAGGAGAAAGCATGGAAATAAGAAAAGCAAAGCCTAACGAGTTTAATAGGGTTGACGAAGTGTTTTGTGTTTCTTTTGGCTTTAAAAAAGAAAACGACGTTACACAGCCTGTATCAAAAGATGATGTAAGATACGTGGCAATTGAAGATTCAAAGATTATAAGTGCAATCTACGTACCAAGTTACACCATGAACTTTGACGGGAACGATGTAAAAATGGCAGGAATCGGCGGCGTGTCCACACTTCCCGAGTACAGAAGAAAAGGCGCCATCAGATCGATTTTTAATACGCTCCTTAAAGACATATACAAAGAAGGCTTTGTTTTTTCTTACCTTTATCCTTTTTCAACGGCTTATTATAAAAAGTTTGGATATGAGAAGGCCTGTGACCTTGTAAAATACACCATAAATACCATGGCCCTTCCTCAAAGCGAAGACAGCGATAAGTGCTTTTTGCTCACTAAGGATACATACAGTAAGGGGATTGAAATTATAAAGAAAGCGTGTGATTACAACGTATCAATGTATAACGGGATGACTCATCCCGGTTCTGATACATTTTCATGGGCAAAAGCCGATCCTTATGAGACTGCCGTTTATACATATCTTTTTAAAGAAGGCGATTCCTATGGCTTTTTAACCTATGAGTTAAAAAAAGAGGGTGAGCTTTTTGTAAATGTAAAAAGGCTTATGTATAAAGGTGACAAAGCACTTAGAGCGCTTCTTTCGATTGTAAGAAGCTTTGGCTCAGACTACACAAAGACGGTTGTCACAATGCCTAAGGGAGACAACATCGAAAGACTCATTGAAGAATGGTCTTTTGGAAACCTTAAAAGGGAGATTATTCCTCACGGCATGGTGAGAGTCATAAACGTAGAAGAAGCCTTAAAGATAGCTAAGTACAAAGGAAGCGGAGAGTTTAAAATCTGTGTAATCGATACAGACATAAAAGAAAACAGTAAAAAGTATTATGTAAACTACAAAGAGGGAAAAGCTACCGAAGTTTCAGAATGTACCGGTAAGGCTGACGTAACCTTTGAAATCGGAGAATTTTCCGCCCGCCTTTTTGGAAATAGCGACATATTTATGGGGCTTGAAGAAGGCAAATATGGTAAAATGAATTTTGAAGAGGTATTTTACAGGAAACTTATAAACATTACTGAGGAGTTTTAGCGGGGCATGGCAAAGATTAAGCGTAACACCGGTATTAAGTGGAGAATGATAAGGCTTTTGGTGTTATGTTGGCTTGTGCCCATCGCCATAGCTTCCTTTCTTGTGTCTTTTGTTATGTCAAGGCGGCTTTCGGGACAGATGCAGGAAACGGTTACAAATTCCTTATCTAAGGTTGCAAACATCATAGAGACAGGCTTTGAGGAATGCCACAAGGAGTCAAGAAACGCGACTTATTTGGGCGTTGTTTATGATGCTTACAATGATTACTTAAATGACGGCGATGAGCAAAAACTCTACAGTGATATCACTTTATATCTTACAGGGCAGTACCGCTACAATAAACGTACAAACAGCGTAATGCTTTTCTTTACCGCAAATCCCAGACTTTTTTATTCAACATACGATTCAAGTTCGTCCATTAACGACGTTCAGGCATTCAGGATTAATGCCATGGGCGACATGATTAATCTTTCAAATACCATCGATACATCAATCTATTTATACATGATAGATTCAAAGCTTTATCTTGCAAGAAACCTTGTAAGCGCGGCCTACAAGCCCTACGCCATGATAGTTATGCAGGTAAATTCGGATGAAATGTTTGGAAGCTTAAAGAGCGTATGGGGATATAAATCCGCCGCGGTTTTTGTGGACGGAGAGTGCGTGTACGGAGAGGCTACAAAAGATTATGCAGGCTTAAAAAAGGACCAAAGGGTTTCTTTGTTTGAAAAAGAAGGAGAGTCTTACTACACATATTATTCAGACAAGATTGACGGACGCACCGTGACGTATTTGGTGGAGCTTGATTCAAACATAATCATGAGTGAACAGAAGGTTGGGAGATACATTTTATTGATCCTTTTGTTTTCTTTGATCCCCTTAGGAATCGCGGTTATATGGTTCTTTGACCGTATGGTATCAAAGCCCATGGGAGAGCTTGTAAAGGCAGCCGGTGAAATCGGAAACGAAAACTACGGATATGAAATAAAGGGCGAAGATAAGAGCCTTGAATTCCAGCTTGTTAACGGTGCTTTTAACACCATGAGTAAAAAGCTTAAGCAGCAATTTGAGCAGATTTACTTGGAAGAGCTTGCGGTAAGAGATGCAAACATTAAGGCCCTTCAATCGCAGATAAACCCTCACTTTATAAACAACACTCTTGAAATAATAAACTGGGAAGCACGTTTAAACGGAGTTTATAAGGTATCAGGAATGATAGAAGCCCTGTCCACCATGTTAAACGCAACACTTAACAGAAAGAGCATTCAAAGGATTCCTTTATACGAAGAGCTTAAATATGTGGACGCTTACCTTTACATTATTTCAGAAAGAATGGGTAAGAGACTTACGATTGATAAGGAAATAGATGAAAGTCTTTTATCAGAGCCCGTTCCCAGGCTTATAGCTCAGCCAATTGTAGAAAATGCTGTAGAGCACGGTGTCACCACTCAGGGTAACGGTAAGATCACCATTAAGGTCTATGCGAAAGATGAGTACATGTACATGGAAGTCATAAACACAGGCCATATGAGTGAGGAAGACAAAAAGAAGATAGATAAGATACTTAGCGGAGACTACGACGAAAAGGCCGAAAAATCCGTAAGTATCGGAATCAGCAATGTAAACAAAAGGCTCAAGCTTATGTACGGCGATAAATGCGGACTTACGATAGAGGAATGTGAAGAAGGAACTGTAAGCCTTCTTACCTTTATGAGGGAAGGCGGTGAGGCATTTGTATAAGAAAATTGTAGCGATTGTTTTAAGCCTTTCATTTGTATTTGCTTGTGCCTGCAGGCCTGAAACAAGTCTAAGAAAAGAGCCTGAAGTTAAGCAAAAAGTCACTATCGAAGTAAACACAATGTATGGCGGAGACGAATACGGAAAAGTGTTCTATGATGCCGTTAAAGAATGGGAAAAAGAAACCGGATACTCAGTTTCTTTATCCTCAAGCACATCCGATGAAGCCTATAAGAATCGAATTTTAATGGACTTTCAGACAGGTGCTGAGCCCGATGTCCTCTTTTACTTTAACGGAGTTGACTCAAATCCTTTAGTTGCAAATAAAAGAGTAATTTCTTTAGACGAAATAAGAAAAGTATATCCCGAATATGCCATAAACATGAAGGTGGGTATGATGAAGCCTTCAAGCTATGACGGTAAAATCTACGCGGTTCCCGTAAACGGATACTGGGAAGCTTTGTATGTAAATCTTACGGTTTTAACTAAGCTTGGGTTAAAGGTTCCCGATGAAAACACCACATGGGATGAGTTTATGGATATGTGTGAGAAAATAAAGCAAGGCGGCAAGACTCCAATAGCGGCATCTTTGGCAGAGATTCCCCATTATTGGTTTGAGTATTGCATTTACAATCACCAGACTCCCGAAAGTCATGCGGTTGTACCGGAATTTTTGGTAGACAACATGGCTCAGGCCTGGGTGGCGGGATTATACGACATTAAGGATATGTATGATAAGGGATATTTCCCGGAAAATACTTTATACATTTCCGATGAAGAATCAAAGGCCATGTTTTTATCAAACGAAGCCGCATTTTTGCTGGAAGGCTCTTGGTATGCATCAACCGTAAACGAGAGAGCTAATTCCGCAAATTATGTGGTTACATACGTGCCGGGAACAGAAACCCGTAAATCGACAGACATTATAAGCGGTCTTTCAACGGGTTATTACATCACAAAGAAAGCCTGGGACGATGAAGAAAAGCGAGAAGCTGCGGTACGTTTTGTGGAATACATGACTGCCAACGAAATAGTATCAAAGCTTTCAAAGATAAATGCCACGGCACTTAAGTCGGGAGCGGAAGTGGACGAAGACCTTTCTTCCTTCATGGAATCGGCATTAAACATGGTGGAAGGGGCAACAGGTTATTCTGAAGCCGTGCAAGACTTTGTGCCAGGAAACTGCAGAGCACCCATATTTGAAAATATGCAGGGACTTATGCAGGGAACAAGCAGTATTGAAGATGCAGTAAGAGAAGTTATTTCGCTTAAAAAGCAGAAGGATGAATGATGATAAGAGTAGCGATTATTGATGATGAGCCCATAATCGTGGCAGGTCTTACCAGAGCCATCGATTGGGGAAAATGGGATTGCCAGATTGTGGGATATGCCTACAACGGAAAAGAGGGGCTTGATTTAATAAGGGAGAAGAAACCGCACATCATAATTTCTGACATTAGAATGCCTGAAATTGATGGGCTTACCATGGTTGCGGCTCTAAAGAGTGAGTTCCCCTATATGCAGATTTCCATTCTTACGGGCTTTCGCGATTTTGATTATGCAAAGAAGGCAATTTCTTTAGGCGTAACAAGGTTTTTGTTAAAGCCTTCAAAGCTTGAGGAAGTGGAAGAAGCAATCGATGCCATGACCGCTAAGCTATACGACTTATCAAAGATTCACCCTGAAATTTTGGAAGAAGAAAATGCCCTTGATGACTTTGAAGATGAAGAAACCAATACTGCAAACAGCTTTATCGTTAACAACGCCATCGAATACATAAAGGAACACTATGCCGAAAAAATAAGGCTTGTGGACGTGGCGGATGAAATATACGTAAGCCAGTGGCATTTAAGCAAATTGATAAACAAACATACAGGCTCTAACTTTTCGGAAATATTAAACGGAATAAGAATTGAGAAGGCAAAGAGTCTTTTAAAGAATCCGGCACTTAAAATTTACGATATTGCCGAACAAGTGGGATTTTCAGATCTAACCCATTTTTCAAGAGTATTTAAGAAAACTGAAGGCATAAGTGCCAACGAATACAGAAACAGACTCTAAGCCTTATGGTTTGGAGGGTAAAATGATAAAAAGAAAACTTTCAAAGTGGCTTTTGGGCATAGGTGCAATTGCTCTTTTGGTAAGCTCCGGCTGCGGTAAAAGCGTACCCGGCACACCTGCGTCTTTAGAAAAAGAACCTGTAAGCACAGTTGAAACAAGTGTAGATACAGAGAATAAAGAGGATAATGATATCCCGGAAGTAACTTTGGATTCAACCTATGAAAGCAAAAAAGGCGAAGTAATCGTTTACTTTGCTAACTGGAACTTAGATGAAAAAGAAGCCATGTACGGAGGAGAAGTGGCAGGCATTCCCTGGGAGAGTGTTACTTTTGTAAATCACGCTTTCTGGGAAGTGTACCCGGATGGAGACGACACCGAATCTTCATTTGAAAGAAGAGAAAAAGGGCTTCCTGCAAGAACAAGCTTTAAAATAGCTCCAACCTCGGAAGAGCCCGACTTACTTGATGATAAGGAAAGTAAGGTTGTGGCGGGGCTTAAAAGAAACCATTTTTCGGAATATGAATACTTTAGCGACTTATATCCCGATGTAAACATCATGATTTCGGTAGGAGGATGGTCGGATTCAGGTTTCTTTTCTGAGATGGCTTATACGGAAGAAGGAAGAAAATCTTTTGCGGATTCCTGCGTTAATCTTATTAAGGAATATCCTTGGATAGACGGAATCGACATTGACTGGGAATATCCTGCCGGAAGTAATGACGGAGAACGTTATCCCGAAGGCGAAGGGGACGAAGGATGCCCGATTTTTGGCACTCAGGCAGAGGATAGAGAAAACTACGCACTTATGCTTAAGTGCTTAAGAGATGCATTAACCAAGGAATTTGGAGAAGGTGAAAAGAAAATCACCGCCTGTGCCTCGGCTTCAACGGGATGGACTCTTCCCAATCAGGACTGGGCACTTGCAGAGCCTTACTTAGACTTAATAAATATAATGACTTATGACCTTGCCGGAACATGGGATGGCTCCGCAGGCCTTGCATCAAGCGGTAACGGCGCAAAATCAGCGGTTTTATATTTAAAAGTAAAGGGCATTCCCACAAGCAAGCTTTGTATCGGCTCTCCCATGTATGCAACGGTTTGGAAGATTAAGGAAGATGCAAACATAAACATTAACGGACAGACCGAAGACGAAGCTCCCAATGAAGCGGAAATCGATTCTCAGACCCTTGAAGATTTTGAAAAAGAAGCCGTAAGCGGATATGAAAAGGTATTTGAAGGAGGCTTATATAAAAAGGGCGAAGAATTTGATAAGGGGGGAAAGGGCTGGCACTTTAAGTACCATAAGATTCAAGACGGCGTTTATATGTTTAACGACGATGAGTCTTCTCCTTATTACAGATGGTACATTTCCTATGAGAACGAGGTTTCTTTGTGCAAAAAGATTGAGCTTATAAATCAATACGATTTAGCCGGAATCATTGTTTGGGAAACAAGCGAAGACACCCATGACCATAAGCTTGTAAAGCTTATGGGAAGCTATTTAAAGTAAGATTTTTAGTAAGTTTAGACAAATAATCAAATATAAAAACTTGATAAATTTATCATACTCCTATTTACCTACTAGGTGAATAGGAGTATATTTTTATTTGTAACATAAACGCAAGGAGGTAGTCACTTATGATGATTTCAACAAAGGGTCGATACGCTATAAGAGCCTTATCCGAGCTTGGAAAGTATAAGGAAGACGAATATGTGTCTTTAAAGGTTATTTCCGAAAAGCAGGACATTTCAAGAAAATACCTTGAAAGCATCATGCTTACTTTGGTGCAAAACGGGCTTGTGAATGCGGTGTCGGGTAAAAACGGCGGATACTCTTTGGCAAGGCGCCCCGAAGAAATCTCACTTTTGGACATTTTAAAAGTTACGGAAGGAGGCTTAGAGCCTGTTTCCTGCTTAAGCGATGACGGACAATCTTGCGAAAGAAGTCTAAAGTGCCACACCCTTCCCATTTGGAAGGGCCTTTACGACGTAATAAGAGACTACCTTGACAATAAAACTCTAAAAGATGTAATGGAGAACTAAAATGAGCGATTCAATTTTAAAAGTAAGCGACCTTCATGTAAGCGTTGCCGACAAAGAAATACTTAAGGGCGTGAATTTAAGCATAAATAAGGGAGAGATCCACGTGCTTATGGGCCCTAACGGAACCGGTAAATCCACTTTGGGATATGCACTTATAGGTAATCCCAAATATGAGATCAGCAAGGGTTCCATTATTTTTGACGGAAAAGATATTACAGAAGATGCCCCTGATGAAAGGGCAAAAGCCGGTATCTTTTTATCATTCCAAAATCCTTTGGAAGTGCCGGGGGTTTCTTTGTCCTCATTTATAAGGACAGCCCTTGAAGAAGTAAAGGGTGAAAGAATCAAGCTTTTTGAGTTTAAAAAGAAACTTAAAGACACAATGGAAGTTCTCAATATGGACCCTGAATATGCGGACAGAGATTTAAACGTAGGATTTTCGGGAGGAGAAAAGAAAAAGGCCGAAATCCTTCAGCTTTTAATGCTTGAACCTAAATTTGCAATCTTAGACGAAACGGATTCAGGCCTTGATGTTGACGCCGTAAGAACGGTTTCCGCAGGAATCGAAGAATACCAAAAGCGCTGTAACGGATCCCTTCTTATTATCACCCATAGCGCCAAAATCCTTGAATCTTTAAAGGTAGACAAGGCACATGTAATGCTTAACGGAGTGATAGCAAAAGAAGGTGGAGAAGAACTTGTTGATGAGATTAACAAAAAGGGCTTTTCTGAAAACGAGGACTTATAAGGGATAATCATGGAAAAAGAAAAAACATACGTAGAAGATATAGACAGAAGCATGTATGACTTTCGAAATGAAGATGCGGACGCATACAGGCTTAAAGAAGGTCTTAACGAAGAAATTGTTTTACAGATTTCAAAAGAAAAAAACGACCCTGACTGGATGAGGGACTTAAGACTTAAATCATTGGCCTTATATAATCAAATGAAAATGCCAAACTGGGGCCCGGATCTTTCAGGCCTCGATATGGATCATATAGCAACTTACGTAAGAAAGAACACAAAGATTTCAAACAACTGGGAAGATGTTCCCGATGAAATAAAGGATACCTTTGAAAAGCTTGGAATTCCTCAGGCCGAGAGAAAATCCTTGGCAGGTGTGGGGGCTCAATACGATTCTGAGCTTGTATACCACAACGTAAAAGATGAAGTTGCTAAGCAGGGCGTTATCTATACGGATATAGAAAGCGCTTTAAGAGGCGAATATGCCGACATGATAAAAGATCATTTCATGAAGCTTTTAACTCCTTCAGATCATAAGTTTAACGCTCTTCACGGAGCTGTCTGGTCGGGAGGCTCCTTTGTATATGTACCAAAGGGAGTAAAGGTTTCTGTGCCCCTTCAGTCATACTTTAGATTAAACGCTAAGGGCGCAGGGCAGTTTGAACATACATTAATTATTGTTGATGAGGGAGCAGACCTTCACTTTATCGAAGGATGTTCAGCTCCTAAATATAACGTTGCAAACCTTCACACAGGATGCGTGGAACTCTTTGTTCACAAAAATGCACGCTTAAGATATTCAACCATCGAAAACTGGTCAAAGAACATGTATAACCTCAACTCAAAGAGAGCACTTGTTGAAGAAGGGGGAAAGATGGAGTGGGTATCAGGTTCCTTTGGATCTCATATTTCATACCTTTACCCTATGACCATTTTAAAGGGTGATAATTCCAAGATGGAATTTACGGGAATATCATTTGCAAACAAAGATCAAAACCTTGATACAGGCGCAAAGGTTGTGCATATCGGTAAAAACACAAGCTCTTACATGAACACAAAATCAATTTCTAAGGGCGGCGGTGTCTGCACCTTCAGAAGCGTTGTAAAGGTTGATAAAACAGCGGAAAACGCAAAGTCAGCCGTAAGCTGCGAGTCTTTGATGCTTGATTCTTTGTCTCGCTCCGATACAATTCCCGCAATGGACATTCGCAACAAGAGCGCGGACGTGGGACACGAAGCACAGATTGGTAAAATAAGCGATGAAGCCGTATTTTACCTTATGAGCCGAGGCATGAGCGAAGAAGACGCAAAAGCCTTAATCGTAAGAGGCTTTGCAGACAACGTATCAAAGGAACTTCCCTTAGAATATGCCATTGAAATGAACAACCTCATAAGACTTGAAATGAAAGGAAGTATAGGATGATGAAGTTAAATCAATTGCCGGTAACAACCTTTGAAAAAGTCGGAATGAATGAAGCAACGGTTGACTATTCAGAGGGTAGCTTTGAAAGCATAGAAATCAATAAAGATACGGTTTTAGAGCTTGATAAACCGGGAGACATAAATGTAAAGATACATGTTAAGGACAAAGAAACCCTATCCGTCATAATGAAGTATTCTTTTAAAGATACATTAAACGTTATTACGGATGTAGACATTGAAGATGGCGGAAAGTTAAAGCTTATTCAAATTGATTCTTCCGTCTTTGAAAGCCGCCTTATAAACAGAGTAAACGTTAATCTACAAAAGGAAGCTGAGTTTAACTTGGCTCAGATTTTACCGGGACGCGGAGAAGTTTACTCAGGCTGTACAGCCGAACTTATAGGTAACGATTCTAAGGTAAACATGGACGTTTCTTATTTAGCTAAAGATAATCAGAAGGTTGACTTAAACTATGTTGCAAACCACAGAGGAAAGTCTACCGAGTGCCATATTAACGCAGACGGCGTTTTAAAAGATAAGGCAGAAAAAACATTAAGAGACACCGTTAACTTTATTACCGGAGCCGCAGGCTCAAAGGGAATTGAAAACGAGAAAGTATTGCTTCTTGGAGACGACGTTGTAAACAAATCAATCCCTTTGATTCTTTGTACGGAAGAAGATGTGGAAGGAGCCCACGGAGCACAGATAGGAAGCCTTACGGATGAAACACTTCTTTACTTTGCCCAAAGAGGCTTAAACAAAGAACAGGCTGAAAAGATGATTTCTTTGGGAAGCTTTAACCGTCTTATTAAAATGATTGATGATGAAGAAATAAAAGAAAGCACAACCAAACTTGTGTCGGAGGTATTATAGATGTCCTCAAATGCTTTAAGGGAGGATTTTCCTTTACTAAATTCCGAAAAAACCATATATCTTGATAACGCTGCCACTTCTCAAAAGCCAAGCAGCGTTATAGAGGCTGAAAGGAATTTTTATTTAAATCAAAACGCAAATCCTTTGAGAGGTTTCTATCCTTTGAGCTTAGAAGCCACAAAGGCTTATGAGGATGCAAGAAGGAAGGTTGCAAGCTTTATTAATGCAAAAACCGATCAAGAGATAGTTTTTACAAGGAATACCACAGAAAGCATGAACTTAGTGGCTTATTCTTACGGATTATCCTTTATAAAGCCCGGGGATGAAATAGTTGTATCGATTTTAGAGCATCATTCAAACATGCTTCCCTGGAGAATGGTGGCAGAAAAGACAGGGGCTAAATTAAAGTACTTATTCTGTGATGAAAATGGATTAATTACCGATAGAAACATTAATGAAGTAATCACAAAAGACACTAAGCTTGTGGCAATAGGTCAGGTTTCAAACGTACTTGGATGCAAAAATCCAATTGAAAAGGTTATAAAGAAAGTTCATGAAAATGGGGGAGTAGCCGTAATAGACGCAGCTCAGTCAGCCCCTCACATGCCTATTAACGTTCAAAGCCTTGATGCAGACTTCCTCGCCTTTTCGGGGCATAAACTCTTAGGCCCTATGGGAATCGGTGTTTTATATGTTAAAGAAAACATACTAAAAAAGATGCCTCCCTTTTTAACAGGGGGTGAAATGATAGAGTCTGTAACCCTTGAAAAGGTTACATATGCAGAAGGCCCTCAAAAGTTTGAAGCGGGAACTGTTAATGCTGCAGGGGCCGTAGGCCTTAAAGCTGCCATCGATTACATTGAAAGCATCGGATTTGATGAAATCAGTAAAAAAGAAGATAGCTTAACCAAACGGGCGATAGATAAGCTTAGCGCCATTCCTCATGTGCATATTTTAGGGGATAAGGATTATAAGAATCACCACGGAATAGTTTCTTTTACCATTGATAACGTACATCCCCACGATGTTTCGGAAATTCTTTCTTCAGAGGGAATATGTGTTAGAGCGGGGCACCACTGCGCCCAGCCTTTGCTTAAGCATTTAGGTGTAAATTCCTGCACAAGGGCAAGCTTTATGTTTTATAATACCGAAGAAGAAATTGATGCTTTTGTTTTAAACCTTTCAAGAATAAGGGAGAAAATGGGCTATGGAAAATAGAAATTTTTATAACGAAATACTTACAGAGCATAACATTAGCCCTCTTCATAAGCATGAAATTGAAAATCCCGATATCGTGCTTGAAGGCGTAAACCCAAGCTGCGGAGACGACATTTTCTTAAAGCTAAAGGTTAAGGACGGCGTGATAGAAGACGGTGGCTTTGTGGGAGACGGATGCGCCATTTCCCAGGCTTCCGCAGATATAATGCTTGATCAGATTATAGGGATGAATGCAGAAGACGCCCTTAAAATGGGGGAAATCTTTATGAAGATGATTAAGGGAGAGGCTACGGAAGAAGAGATTGAAAGTCTTGATGAAGCCTCCGCTTTAAGAGATATTGCCCATATGCCCGCAAGAGTTAAGTGCGCGGTTTTAGCCTGGCACACCTTAAAAGAAGCTCTTGGGGTAGACTACTAGTTTATGAAGCGTTAATTGAATTTATCTATCATATTTATAGTGTTTTATCATACTTACTTACGTAAGAGGGGATAAATATGACAGATGAAAATTTAAAAGAAAAAGTTAAATACAAAAACCCCTTAAGCAGGCATGTTCTATGGATGTGTCTGTTTTTCACTGTGGTTTTATGCGTGATAATGGGCATCATCGGTTACTTTGTGTTTGAAAAGCAAATGATGGGTCAGTACGAGCTAAACCTAACGGATGTGCTGGAACTTACCATATCTCAAATCGATGTGGATGATTTGGATGAGTGCATTAAGACTCAGACAAAGTCAGAAAAGTTTGAAGCCATGACTGAGTTTATGAACGATGTAAGAGAGCACTATGAGCTTGACCATCTTGTAATCTCAAAGCCTATTTTGGAAGGCGATACCTACGATGTAATGCAGGTGGTATCGGGGCTAAATGAAGCAGAAAGAAACGGGGCCCTTTTAAATGACATTCCCGTGCCTCAGCTTGGAGACAGATTCGGAGCAATGATGCCTCCGGAGCTTCTTCCTGTTTTGTACCAAAACTTTTGCTATTCAACCGATATATCATATTCAAAGGGAACCACTGATTTTGGGGCAACATATGCAGCCGCAAAAACAATAAGAAACGATAAGGGAGAGCCTGTTGCTCAGATTTCCGCAGGACTTTCTTTAGCCTATATAGAAAATGCAAAAACTGAATTTATAAAGATTATTTTGTTTGCAGGTTCCATCCTTTGCATAGCCTTTATTACTTTCACACTTTTGTGGCTAAGAAGACGAATTATCGATCCTTTAAGTGCAATAGAAGCTGCAGCAAGTGAGTTTGAAGAAAAGAGCCACAATCAAAATGACCCTGACGTGCTTGTTATGGACATTCCGGAAATTCACACGGGAGACGAGCTTGAATCTTTATCAAATACTTTATCTTCCATGTCTTTAAGCATGAGAAATTACGTTGAAAACCTTCTTGAATCATCAAGACAGGTTTCAAACTTAAAAAAGGATTTGGTAGATTCAAAGAAAAAGGCCATGCAGTTTAGCGAAATGGCCACAAAGGATGCGCTCACAGGCATCAGAAACAAAACGGCCTACGACAAAGAAGTAGAAAAGATTGTAGCCGATATGCAGTCAGGAAACGATAAATTCGGCGTTGTGATGGTAGACTTAAACTACCTAAAGAAAATTAACGATGAGTACGGTCACGAAAAGGGCAACATCGCAATCCAAAATCTTTGCAAGGTTGTCTGTACTGTATTTGATCATTCCCCTGTATTTAGAATCGGGGGCGATGAATTTGTGGCAATCCTAAGGGGAGAAGACTACAAAAACATTAACTTCCTAATCGACGTCTTTAACAACAAATTAGACGACCTCCAAGCCGATGCTACCCTCAAACCTTGGGACAAAACTTCCGCAGCCATCGGTTACGCCCTCTTTGACGGCGCCCTCGACTTAACCTACGACGACGTATTCAAACGGGCTGATGCCGCGATGTATGAACGCAAGAAAGCAATGAAAGCCAACCGAACAGATTAAACCCTAGCCTCCACAAATGTGGGGGCTTTGATTTTTGATGGGGCGCCCGACTAAATACATATCCGTCTCACCCCGCTCTCGCTTCTGTCCTCGCGTAACGGATGCTAAGCTCGAAAAAACCTCGCTAAGCACCGACGCTGTGGAGAGGTTCCCCGGATAGTATTTAGTCGGGCGCCCCAATTGATTTTTTCTACCTAATATTTGATAATAGTCTTTGTATGAGAAAGATAATTGATGTTTTCAAAAATCATAGGGCCATATTTTTACTTCCTGCTGTAACGATACTTTTTGCGGTGTTGTTTTCGGTTTACATAACACTCAACACAGGGGTGAAGGCGGAGCCGGAACTTGTGGTGGTGTCGCCACATCCCACGGCGTTTATGATTCCTTTGATAAAGGAATTTGAGAATGAGACGGGGATAAAGACCGAGGTTATAAGCCTTGGTACGACGGCTTCTTTAAAGAGAATCACAAGCGATGAAAATGTGGATGTTTTGTGGGGCGGATCGATTTTGACGGTTGGCCCTTATGAAGAATATTTTGATGAATATAAGTGTGAAAACAAGAAGTTTTTTAAGGATAAATTTTCCGGTACCGATGATACCATCACCTGTTTTACCTTGGTTCCAAGCGTCATTATGATTAATAACGACATTATCGGTGACATTGAAATAAAAGGATATAAAGATCTTTTAAATGAAAAACTTAAAGGCCATATTGCTTTTGCGGACCCTAAAAAGTCTTCTTCATCCTTTGAGCACCTTGTAAATATGCTTTATGCCATGGGAGAAGATGACCCGGAAGCAGGCTTTGAATATGTTGAAAAGTTTATAGAAAACTTAGACGGTACACTACTTGATTCTTCCTCCGCAGTTTATGAAGGAGTTGCAAACGGAGAATATATGGTGGGCCTTACTTTCGAAGAGGCAGCCGTAACCATGCTTAAAAGCGATAAGCACATTAGCATTATTTACATGGAAGAGGGGGTAGTGTCTACTCCCGACGGAATATACATTAATAAAGCTTCTAAGCATAAAGAAGCCGCAATGGCTTTTTCAAATTTTATGACGGGTGAAAACGCTCAGCAATTTATAGCGGCTAACCTTGGAAGAAGAAGCGTGCGCATAGACGTGCCGGAATCCGGCCTTGTTATCCCCTATGAAGATATAAACAGTATTGAAGTAGACAAAGATAAGGTTATTTCTAGCAAGGATAAGTGGATAGAAAACTTTAGCCTTCTTTTTAAGGAGGTAAACAATGAATAAAGAAACAGTTTCTTTCCGCGAAAGTATAAGAAGAACCTTTATAAGATATTCATTGGTGCCGGTTGTGGCGGCGGCTGTTGTGGTGCTTGTTATTATAGGATTTTCATGGACTTATTCCATGGCTTACTTAAATCAAAAGGACAATAAGCAAACGGCGGAGGAGCTTACAAGGATAGTAAACATTTATTATCAGATGGTTGATGATGTTGAAAAGTCTTATGTAGAAAAGGATTATAAAGTATCAAAAGACGAAATCTTTAAGCATATATACGCAAGGTGTTCGGAATTTGGAGAAATCGGGAATCTAATTATTCTATCGCCCGATAGAGAAGTGCTTTTTTCAAGCAAAAACTCCGTGCCATTTTTCTTAACTGCAAAACAGTATTCAGACTGGGGAATCTGGTATGCCATTAAAGAAAACAAGGGAAGCACCCAGACTGTATTAACAGAAAAAAGCTTATGCATAGGAAGAGGCGTATATGATGGAGATAATCTTAAATGCGCCATCATTTATATAGTGCCGGGAGACGTTATTTCTTCCATGGCAGGGGTTAAAGAAAGGTTTTTGGCAATCACCGATAAAAACGGATGGATATATGCAAGCAACACTAAAAAGCTTGAAGACCCTTACGGAAAAATCCTTGATGTTTATAATAAAGAATCAGGATATATAAAGCAAAACAACGGGCTTTTCTATTTATGTAAAAGCGTTACAAATAAAGGCCTTACCATTTATACCGTTGACGATATGAGCCATAACATAAGAATTATTATGCTTTTAATCGGCGTTATCGTCTTTGTGTTTATGGGAATCGTGCTTATTACTTACAGAAGCACGGATAAAAACTCAGAAAAGTACACTCAGGATATAAAGAAAATAGAGACGGCCTTTGAAGCCGTTTCAAACGGGGATTTTAACGTTTCTTTAAACACCGATTCATCAAAAGAATTTAAGACAATCGGTAGCGACTTTAACGAAATGCTTAACGGTCTAAAAGACCAGATTGAGAAAAACAAAGAGCTTGCCACAAATGCGGCCTTTTCACAATTAAAGCAGTTAGAGAGCCAGTTAAATCCGCACTTTTTGTTTAACACTTTGGATAATATAAGGTTTATGGCAAAGATTGATGCGGCTAAAGCTGATAAGATGATAGTTTCTTTGTCAGGAATACTACGTTATACAATCAAGGACATGCGCCAGGAAGTGCCTCTTTTTGAAGATTTGGATGCACTTCAGTATTACCTTAATATCCTTCAGATTCGCTTTAACAAGCGCTTTAAATACGAAATTAACGTGGGAGACGACATTAAGGACTGCCTTATTCCAAAGCTTCTTTTACAGCCAATTTTAGAAAATGCCATAAAGTATGGCTTTGAAGGAAGAGAAAAGCTATCCGTTAAAATAAGAGGATATCAGATGGCTGATAAGCTTGTGTTTGTGTGCGAAGATGACGGAGCGGGAATTGATGAAGAAAGGCTTTCTGAAATCAGAAGGAGCCTTGAAAAAGAAGAGAATGAGTCTAATCATTACGGCTTATTTAATATACACAGAAGAATAAAGCTAATGTATAAAGGGGATTTTGGCCTTAGCATTGATTCTAAAATTAACGAAGGATGCACCGTAAGAATAGTGCTTCCCAAAAAACTTACTTAAGGGGAAAGTATGTACAGAGTATTGATTGTTGAGGATGAAGACATTATAAGAAAGGGCATTGCCTACACAATGGACTGGACTTCTATGGACTGCACCATTGTGGGGGAAGCTGCAAACGGAAAAGAGGGGCTTTCGGAAATTTTGAATTTAAAGCCCGACATTGTCCTTGCGGATATCATGATGCCTGTTATGAACGGTATAGATATGGTAAAAGAAGCCTTAAAGGAGGTTTCTTTTAAGACAATAATACTTACAAGCTACGCAGATTTTGACTATGCAAAAAAGGCCATTGATTTAAGCGTTTCCGCATATTTAATGAAGCCTGTTGACGAAGATGAGTTAAGAGCAAGCGTAAAAAAGATAATCGAAGAAATAAAGATTGAGCATGGGTATGAGCAGTTTATAGAAAAGAAAAAAGAAATGGAAAACCCTGAAAATGTGTTTATTAAGGGTGATAAAGACAATGAGTATGTTCAATATGTGATTAATGAAACCAAAGAAAACTTTGCGGATAAAATAAGCATTGAAGGCTTTTCTTCAAAGCTTGGAGTGTCCGCAAGCTACCTATCAAGAAAGTTTAAAGAAGCAACCGGTACAAGCTATCTTGACTTTTTAAATAAATACAGAGTATCTCAGGCGGTAAAGCTTTTGCAGACCGGAAAGTACAAAGTTTACGAAGTCTCAGATATGACGGGATTTACGGATTATAAGCACTTTAACTCAGTATTTAAGCGCTATACCGATTCTTCGCCCTCTGATTTTTTGAACTAACCCTGTTCAGAAATCACGATAAAAAAATAGAAAAATGGGTATAGTTACTTTTCTTAATATTTTATCCTTAACCTATCAAATGTTTTTCATTTGGAAAGGAGAAGGATTTTATGAAAAAGCAATTAGCGATTGTTTTGGCAGGAATCATGACACTCGGAATGGTTGGATGCGGATCTGAGACAGCTCCCGCTCCCGCTAGCACACCCGAAACCAAAACAGAAACAGAAGTAACAAGCACAGAGGCAACTGTTGAAGAGACAGCAGCTGACCCCATGGACGAACTCATCGAAGCAGCTAAGGCAGAAGGTGAACTCGTTGTATACGGTTCATGCGAAGAAGATTATCTTGCAGCAGCATGTGACCACTTTAAGGAACTTTACGGAATCAACGTTCAGTATCAGCGTCTTTCCACAGGTGAAGTTCAGAGTAAGATTGAAGAAGAAAACGGTAACCCTTCAGGCGACGTTTGGTTCGGCGGCACAACAGACCCCTACAACGTAGCAGCAAAAGAAGGTTTATTGTTACCTTATGAAGCACAGAACGCAAGCCATCTTTTAAGCGATATGTATCGCGATGCAGACGGCAACTGGTACGGCATCTACAAGGGAATCTTAGGATTCATGGTAAACAAAGACGAACTTTCCCGTATGGGAATCGATGAGCCCAAGGATTGGGTTGACCTTGTTGATGAAAAGTACAAAGGTCTTGTATGGCTTTCAAACTACAACACAGCAGGTACAGCAAAGCTCGTTGTTAACACAATGATTCAGAAGTACGGTCACGATGAAGGTATCAAATACCTTTGCGAACTTGATAAGAACGTAGAAGTTTACACAAAGTCAGGTTCAGGCCCTTCTAAGAACGTTGGTACAGGCGAATGTGTTGTTGGTATCGGTTTCTTACACGATGGTATCACACAGATCGTTGATAACGGATACGGTAACGTAGGTCTTATCATTCCTTCATCAGGAACATCATTCGAAATCGGTGCAACAGCAATCTTTAAGGGATGTAAGCATGAAAACGCTGCAAAGCTTTGGATTGAATACGCATTAAGCCCTGATTGTGTTGAACTTGCAGCCGATAACGGTTCATACCAGTTCTTGGTTATTGACAATGCTAAGCAGCCCGAAATCGCAGCTCAGTTTGGTCTTGACCCTGAAAACGTTATGAAGTACGACTTCGAAGATGCAAAAGAAAACACTACAAAATATGTAGAAGAAGTTATGACCGCATTAGGTTCTGCTGCAGACGATCGTTTCAAGACAGAATAATTATTTAATGATTACGGAGCGGATGCGAGAGAGTATCCGCTCTGTTTTTCTTAAAATACAAGGAGGACATTAAAAATGGCAAAGAGTCAAAGTGCCAGCCTTGACAGAAAAAAGCTTATGGGCGATCCGATAATGGTCACCACCATTGTGCTTTTGATTGTTTTTTTGACAGTTTTTATCCTTTATCCGCTTGCCATCTTGTTGGTGGATTCTTTTATCAATGAATCCGGTGTTACACTCAGTACCTTTAAGCGAGTAATGGATCTTGTAAATTTCAGAAGAGCCATCACCAACACACTTAAGGTAGGGTTTGTGGTAGGTATAGCCTCCGCCCTTATCGGTTTATTATTCGCTTATGTTGAGGTTTATGTAAAACTTAGAACCAAATTCATGGAGGGGCTTTTTAAGGTAGTTTCAATGCTTCCCGTAGTATCGCCTCCCTTTGTTTTATCTCTTTCAATGATCATGCTTTTTGGTAAAGCAGGTATCATCACAAGATTTCTTTTGAAAATTTATGATAACAGCGTATATGGATTCTGGGGGATCACAATCGTTCAGACACTTACCTTTTTCCCCGTTTGCTATATGATGCTCAAAGGTCTTTTAAAGAATATAGATCCATCCCTTGAAGAAGCTGCAAGAGATATGGGTGCTTCAAGATCGAAAGTATTTATGACGGTCACCCTTCCCTTGATTCTTCCGGGCCTTGGAAATGCATTTTTGGTAACTTTCATTGAATCAATTGCAGACTTTGCAAACCCCATGATTATCGGTGGTTCCTATGATACACTTGCAACCACAATCTACTTACAGATTACGGGTGCATACGATAAACAGGGCGCAGCCGCAATGGCGGTTATACTTTTGGCAATCACCTTGCTTATGTTTGTGGTTCAAAAGTATTACCTTGAAAGAAAGAGTACGGCAACACTTTCGGGTAAAGCATCAAGAGAAAGAATGCTTATTACGGATAAGAGCGTAACAATTCCTCTTTCAATCATTTGCTCAGCCCTTGCTTTGTTTGTAATCATCATGTACATATGCGTTCCCTTCGGTGCAATGTTTAAAACCTGGGGATATGATTTCCACTTAACCTTTAAATGGTTTAAGCAGGTATTTGTAAGATACAAAGGCTTTAAGGCATTTAAGGACAGTTTCATCTTATCCTTGATATCAGCGCCTATTACGGCACTTTTATCCATGATAATTTCTTACCTGGTAGTTAAAAGAAAGTTTAAAGGAAAAGGCTTTATCGAAGCAGTTTCAATGCTTGCCATGGCAGTTCCCGGAACCGTTTTAGGTATAGGATACATAAGAGGATTTTCAGGCGGGTTATTTGGAAGCGGATTCCTTCAGGGCTTATACGGAACGGGAGCAATCCTTGTTATCGTGTTTGTGGTTCGAAGCCTTCCTACAGGTACAAGAAGCGGTATCTCTGCTTTAAGGCAGATTGATAAAAGTATTGAAGAATCCGCATATGATATGGGGGCAGATAGTTTTAAAGTATTTATGACGGTTACGCTTCCGCTTATAAAAGACAGTTTCTTAAGCGGCTTTGTAACATCCTTTGTAAGAAGCATAACGGCAATCAGTGCAATCATTTTATTGGTTACGCCTTCATACCTTCTTATTACGGTGCAAATCAACGAATTTGCCGAAAAGGGTTCTTATGGTATTGCATGTGCGTTTGCCTCAATATTGATACTTATTACTTACGGTTCGGTACTTTTAATGAACTTTATCATCAAGCACTTTGGTACCAGCCGTCGCATCAAAACAGAGGATTAAAGGAGACACATAAATGGCAAAAGAAAAAAAGGGCGTACGCCTCGATCACATATCAAAAATTTATAAAGATCCAAAGACAGGCAAAGACTTTTACGCAGTTAAAGATGCCAATTTGGAAATTGAGCCCGGAAGCTTTGTAACACTTTTAGGACCTTCCGGATGCGGTAAGACCACCACACTTAGAATGATTGCGGGATTTGAAAGCCCGGATGAAGGTGAAATTTACTTGGGAAATGAGCCTATTAATGCTTTAACTCCCAACAAAAGAGATACAGCCATGGTTTTCCAAAGCTATGCGCTTTTACCTCACTACAACATCTTTGATAACGTAGCTTACGGTCTTAAGCTTAGAAAGATGGATAAAAACGTAATAAAGAAAAAGGTTACGGATATTTTGGCACTTGTTGGCTTAGAGGGCATGGAAAACCGTATGACCAACCAGTTATCGGGAGGTCAGCAGCAAAGAGTAGCTTTGGCAAGAGCTTTGGTTATTGAGCCCGGTGTTCTTTTATTTGATGAACCCCTTTCTAACCTTGATGCAAAATTAAGAGTTTCCATGAGAACAGAGATTAGAAGAATCCAGCAGGAAGCAGGAATTACCGCTATCTACGTAACTCACGATCAGTCTGAAGCCATGGCAATTTCAGATAAAGTAATCATCATGAATAAGGGTAACGTGGAGCAGATTTCCACTCCTCAGGAAGCTTATTACTATCCCAACAATAAGTTTGTTGCCGACTTTATCGGCGAAGCCAATTTCTTAAAGGGAAAAGTAAAGGCTCAGGACGTGGTTGAAATTAACGGTGCAGATGTAAAATGCGCCACAGGCTCAATGCAGGCAGGCGCTGAATGTAACGTTGTGCTTCGCCCGGAAGGCGCTTCACTTTCCGATAAGGGAAGCATTAAGGGCAAGGTAATGTATTCATGCTTCATGGGTGCTTACCAGGATTACCATGTACTGATTGGGGATACATTAGTTAAGATTCAGGAGTATAACCCCAAGAATTCCAAGATATATAAGGTTGGCGACGAAGCATACCTTAACTTCGAAGACAACACTTTATATGCTTTGTAAAAGGGTAAATTTTACGGCAAAAGGGCAGGTTATTCCTGCTCTTTTTGCTTGCACATTCTTTTCCCTTGTCGCATACTGAAATGTACCGGAGGCCGAAAAGTGGACTTAGGGGACGGGGTTAGTGGTCCATTTTTCGATTGGAGAATTATGAAAACAAGAGAAGAAGCACTTAAGTTTGGTTTGACATTTGAAGATGTGTATAAAGATGCGCCATTTCATGATCTTAACTGGCAACTTATAAGGTACAAAGGCAATAAGAAAGCCTTTCTTTGGACCTATGAAATGGATGGAAAAATCCATATAAATGTTAAAGTTGACCCAATCAAGGCCTTCTTTTGGAGGGATAAATACAAGTCGGTTCTTCCCGGATACCATCAAAATAAAGAACACTGGAACACGGTGATTTTGGATGGTTCCATTCCCGATGAAGATATAAAGATAATGATTGAAGAAAGTTATGTTTTAATATCCGATAGCCCCAGTAAGCGCATCTATGATGCGGTAAGGCGCATTCCAAAGGGTAAAGTTGCCACGTACGCTCAGATTGCAAAAGAAGCCGGAAACGAAAAAATGTCCAGAGCCGTCGGAAATGCTCTTCATAAAAATCCCGATCCTTCCACAATTCCTTGCCATAGAGTGGTAAACTCTAAAGGAGAACTTGCCGAGGCCTTTGTGTTTGGTGGCGTTAATATCCAGAAGGAGAGGCTTGAAAAAGAAGGCGTAAAAGTCATCGGAAATAAAGTGGACTTATCAAAGTATCAATGGGAGGGGTAGATATGAAGAAAGTTTATCTTATTGCGGGTTTACTTAGTACGTGTTTAGTTTGTTTCTTGTTATGCGGATGCGCGAAGAAAAAGGAAAACTTAAAGGAATTTGCAACGCTTATTGATGAACTGGAAACTATTGAATATATAACGGAAGTTCAGGGAGATTATAAGTATGCGCTTACTGATGCTGAAGATATTGGGATCATTTGTGAGTTGATAAAAGAAGGGAATATCGAGCCGGTTTACTTTTCAAAAAATGATATAGGTCCATTCCCGACCGGAGGTCCGGAGCTGTCATTTAATGGAAGTAATGGAGCATCGCTTACGTGCTTTGTTAAAGACTATAATCATTTTAAGTATGATTTGGTATGTGAATTTTATACAAAGAAGACAGGTTCGCAAATTTATTGCTTTAATCTTAATGATGATACATTCCAAAAGGTACGCGGTATCGTTTATAAAGGAGAATATGTTCATATAACAACGGAAATAAAATAGTTATATAAGAGCAAGAGGTAGATATGAAAGGCATAGAGAAGACAAACGTTTGCAGAGTGTTAGACCAAAAGAAAATAGTGTATGAATTACATTCTTATGATGCGGACCCTACACTTACAGGCGTTGATATAGCAGGAATTTTGGGAGAGCCAAAGGAGTGCGTGTTTAAGACCTTGGTAACGGAAGGAAAGTCAAAGGAGCATTACGTTTTTGTGGTGCCCGTTGAGGCAGAACTTGATTTAAAGAAGGCAGCCAAAGCCGCCGGAGAAAAGTCAATTGAAATGATAAAGCAAAAGGACTTACTATCCCTTACCGGTTACGTCCACGGCGGATGCTCACCAATCGGCATGAAGAAACAGTTTAAAACCTTCATTCATGAAACCGCGACAAGCTATGAGCACATCTTTGTAAGCGCCGGTAAAGTAGGCTTTCAAATCGAACTTGCACCTTCCGATTTGATAAAAACTGCCAATATCACCGTATCAGACATAATATGATTCTTTTGATATTGTTTTTGGCTTAATTAACTGCCTGGGAGTATACTTATCCAAAAAACAATTCAGAAGCGTTTTTAGCGAAACCGAAATCCTTCCCGAAAATCTTAGGCGCGAAGAACATTCTTCGCGTCTTAGTTTTTCGTGGAATAGTTCGGTGGAGCGTTGCTTCGTTTTTGGGGATGAGTATATTCTCAGGCAGTTTTCTTAAAAAATAAATTTTGTGTTGACATGAATAAGGTGTGATGCTATATTGTTATCAATTTAATACATTAAACCGTTGACGCGGAGATAAAGGTAATGATGCCTTTACAGAGATTCCGGGAGGGTGAGAGCCGGGAAAGAAACAAGTTATCAAATGGACCGCTGAGGGCGCAGTCAAAGGGAAATTCCTGAGTATTCTGCGACGCTGTAGGCAGGCGTACAATTGCCGGAAATATGTTGGTATTTCGCTAAGCGCGCATTCAAAATGCGAATTCAAGGTGGCACCGCGGATAGTATAAATGTAAACTCATTCGTCCTTGACAGATAGAAGATTCTATTTGTCAAGGACGAATTTTATTTTGCCCAAAAGTAAAGGAGACCTCACATGCACACATTACCTACTTTGGAAGAAGTCAAAGAAATAAAGGGAAAGGGCGACTACTCCGTAGTTCCTGTAAGCCTTGAAATCTTATCGGATTTTATTACCCCAATAGAGGCCGTAAAGATTCTAAAGAAAGCATCAAAGCATTGCTTCATGCTTGAATCTGCGGTGGCGGATGAGACCTGGGGCAGGTACACATTCTTAGGATACGAGCCAACCTTAAGCATCGATTGCGTGGGCGGGGTCTTTAAAGAATCAAGGGAAATCGGAGATGTGACCCTTAAGTGTAAGAATCCGTCCGATTACTTAAGAGACATTTTAAAAGAATATAAAAGCCCGAGGCTTGATTATCTTCCTACATTTACGGGAGGCCTCGTTGGGTATTTTTCATACGACTACATAACCTACTCAGAGCCCACCGTTACAAGCGGAAAGCGGGACGAAGAAGCCTTTAAGGATGTGGACCTTATGCTTTTTGATAAGGTAATCTGCTTTGACAATATTAAGCAAAAGATAATCCTTATTGCAAACATGAAGCTTGATAACATCGAAGAAAACTATGAAAAGGCAAAGCATTCCCTTAAAGAAATGCTTGATCTTTTAAAGAAGGGTGAAAAGGATACAGACACAAAAGGAAAGCTCACAGGCGCCGTTAAACCATTGTTTGAAAAGAACGAGTTCTGCGACATGGTTACTAAGGCTAAAAACCACATATTCGAAGGCGACATTTTCCAGATAGTTTTATCAAACAGATTGGAAGCTCCCTTCGAGGGAAGCCTTTTTGATACATACAGGGTTCTTCGTACCCTTAATCCATCCCCTTACATGTTCTATTTTTCAGGAACGGATGTGGAAGTGGCAGGGGCCTCCCCGGAAACCTTGGTTAAGCTTGAAGACGGAGTGCTTCACACCTTCCCCTTAGCAGGCACAAGAAAACGTGGTGCCACAAAGGAAGAAGACTTAAGCCTTGAAAAAGAGCTTTTGGCCGATGAAAAAGAACTTGCCGAGCACAACATGCTTGTGGATTTAGGAAGAAACGATTTAGGAAAGATAAGCGAGTTTGGAAGCGTTCAAGTTGAAAAGCTTCACTCAATCGAGCGGTTTTCACACGTAATGCATATAGGTTCAAGTGTCCGCTCAATAATAAGAAAAGATAAAGACGCTCTAAGCGCCATAGAGAGCGTGCTTCCCGCAGGTACCCTCTCAGGCGCTCCAAAGATTAGAGCCTGCCAGCTTATTGCAGACCTTGAAAACGATAAGCGAGGCATCTACGGAGGGGCCATCGGATACATAGACTTTACGGGCAACATGGATACCTGCATTGCCATAAGAATTGCCTATAAGAAAAACGGAAAAGTGTTTGTAAGAAGCGGGGCCGGCATTGTGGCAGATTCAGATCCAAACAAAGAATTTGAAGAATGCTTAAACAAAGCAAAAGCCGTTATCAAGGCTTTGGAAAAAGCAGGGGAGGAGGACTTATGATTCTTTTAATCGATAATTACGACAGCTTTTCATATAACCTCTATCAATACATAGGCGAATTTGAAAAAGACATAAAGGTAATTAGAAACGATGAGCTAAGCGTAGATGAAATAAAAGAGCTTAACCCATCAAAGATAATCATTTCCCCGGGCCCCGGACGCCCCGAAGATGCAGGAGTGATAGTTGATGTAATAAAGAAACTTGGGGATAAAACACCAATCCTTGGAGTGTGCTTAGGTCACCAGGCAATATGCTTAGCCTTTAATGCCACCATCGCTCATGCAAAAACACTTATGCACGGAAAGCAATCCCTTACAACGCTTGATTTAAATTGCAAATTGTTTAAAGGATGCTTTAAAGAAACCAAAGTGGCAAGATATCACTCACTTAGTGTGAAGGAAGAAACCCTTCCTAAAGAATTAAAGGTAACGGCAAGAGCGGATGACGGAGAAGTGATGGCTGTAAAGCATGAAAAATATCCCATATACGGAGTGCAGTTTCACCCTGAATCAATAATGACACCAAACGGAAAGATGATGATAAAAAACTTTTTAAAAGGAGAAATGTGATGATCAAGGACGCAATTCAAAAAATCGTGAACAAAGGGGATTTAACTTACTACGAAGCTTATGGAGTAATGAACGAAATCATGAACGGCGAGACTTCCGCCACACAGAATGCGGCTTTCCTCGCAGCTTTATCAACAAAGAGCGCAAGAGCGGAAACAACAGATGAAATAGCAGGTTGTGCCGCTGCCATGAGAGAGCATGCCACACAGGTTGATGCAGGTTTCGATGTTTTTGAAATTGTTGGAACAGGCGGAGACGGAGCCCACAGCTTTAACATTTCAACAACTTCGGCATTAGTTGCGGCAGCCGGAGGCGTGAAAGTGGCAAAGCATGGTAACCGCGCAGCTTCTTCAAAATGCGGTACTGCCGACTGTCTTGAAGCATTGGGCGTAAACATTGAGCAAACTCCTGAAAAATGCGTTGAGCTTTTAAAGGACGTTGGAATGTGTTTCTTCTTTGCTCAAAAGTATCATTCTTCAATGAAGTATGTAGGCCCTATCAGAAAGGAACTGGGATTTAGAACCGTATTTAACATTTTAGGGCCTTTAACCAACCCCGCTAAGCCTACAATGCAGCTTCTTGGCGTATACGATGATTATCTTGTGGAGCCCCTTGCTCAGGTTCTTATAGGCCTTGGAGTAAAGCGCGGAATGGTTGTATACGGAACGGACAAGCTTGATGAAATTTCTTTAAGCGCACCCACAAAGGTTTGTGAAATAAAGGATGGATGGTATAAAACTTACACCATTTCACCTAAGGACTTTGGATTTGATTTTTGCACCAAAGAAGACTTAAAGGGCGGCTCTCCCAAAGAAAACGCAGACATCACCCTTAAAATACTAAATGGAGAAAAGGGCCCTAAGAGAGATGCGGTTTTACTAAACGCAGGTGCTTCTTTGTACATCGCAGGAAAAGCAGAAACCATGAAAGACGGCGTGAAGCTTGCTGCAAAGCTTATTGATTCAGGCCTTGCACTTAAGACCTTAAACAGATTTATTGAAGTAAGTAACAAATAGGAGAATAAAAATGAGCATATTAAGTGAAATCTCAAAATACGCAATGATAAGGGTTTTAAAGGACAAAGAAACCATGAGCTTAGATCGCTTAAAATCTTTGACTGAAAACCTGCCAAAGGGTGACTTCCCTTTTGAAGAAGCCCTTAAAAGGCCCGGGATTTCACTTATATGCGAGATTAAAAAGGCTTCTCCTTCAAAGGGCGTAATTGACCCTGAGTTTAATTATTTAAAGATAGCAAAAGAATATGAAAAAGGAAAAGCAGATGCAATTTCTTGCTTAACGGAGCCTAAGTGGTTTTTAGGAAGCGATGAAATCTTTAAAGACATAAGAAAAAAGGTTTCACTTCCCATGCTTAGAAAAGATTTTGTGGTTGATGAATACCAGATTTATCAGGCTAAGCTCTTAGGCGCAAATTGCATCTTGCTTATAGTTTCTTTACTTAACAAAGAAACCTTGGAAAAGTATATTAACTTAGCCACCTCCCTAGGCTTAAGCGCCTTGGTTGAGACCCACGATGAAGAGGAAATAAAGACAGCGCTTTCAGCCGGAGCCAAAATACTTGGGGTAAACAACCGGAACCTTAAAGATTTTAGCGTTGATTTAAACAATGCAAAAAGATTAAGGGAGCTAATCCCTGAAAATGTAATATATGTAGCGGAGAGCGGAATTGCTTCTTTAAGCGATGCAAAGATGTTAAAAGAAGCCGGCGCGGATGCCCTTTTAATCGGTGAATTTTTAATGAGAAGCGATGATAAGGCACTTTTAATAAAGAAAATTAAAGGAGCGGCAAAATGACAAAGATAAAAATTTGCGGTTTGTTTAGACCGGAGGATATAGATTATGTAAACCAGGCAAAGCCCGATTACATAGGATTTATTTTAAACTTTAAAAAGAGCCATAGATTTATTGAGCCAAAGGAAGCTGTTACCTTAAGGAAAAGCCTTGATTCTTCCATAAAAGCCGTAGGTGTGTTTGTGGATGAAGACTTAAAGGAAGTAATAAAAGTATCAAAGCTATTGAATTTAAATGTAATTCAGCTTCACGGCCACGAAGATAACGATTATATAGAGGTTTTAAAAGAGAGTACCGACATCCCCGTTTGGAAAGCCTTTAAAGTAAGAAGCGAAGAAGACTTGGTTAAGGCAAACTCTTCTTTGGCGGATATGGTAATTCTTGATAACGGGTACGGAACCGGAGAATGCTTTGACTGGAGCTTAATTACCCATTTTAGAAGAGAGTTTGTATTGGCGGGAGGCTTGACCCCTGAAAACATAGAGGGTGCCGTAATCAAGTTCACTCCCTACTGTGTAGACATTTCTTCGGGAGTTGAGACGGATAAACGTAAAGACAAAGAAAAGATAATTAAAGCGGTTAATGCAGTCAGAAACACGCAAAAGGGAGGAAGCAAATGAACAAGGGTAGATTTGGAGTTCACGGAGGGCAGTACATTCCCGAAACATTGATGAATGCCGTAAATGAGCTTGAAGAAGCATACAATCACTATAAAAACGATCCTGAGTTTAACAAAGAGCTTGAGTTTTTGTTAAACGAATACGCAGGAAGACCTTCAAGATTATACTTTGCAGAAAAGATGACTAAGGACTTAGGCGGCGCAAAAATCTATCTTAAAAGAGAAGATTTAAACCATACGGGAGCCCATAAAATAAACAATGTTTTAGGACAGGCTTTGCTTGCAAAGAAAATGGGAAAGACCAGGTTAATAGCTGAAACGGGAGCCGGCCAGCACGGCGTTGCCACCGCTACGGCAGCAGCCTTAATGAACATGGAATGTGTGGTCTTTATGGGAGAAGAAGACACAAAGCGCCAGGCTTTAAACGTATACAGAATGAGATTGCTTGGAGCTACAGTTATCCCCGTAAAAACAGGCACGGCTACTTTAAAGGATGCGGTTTCGGAAGCCATGCGTGAGTGGACTTCAAGAATAAGCGATACTCATTATTGCTTAGGTTCTGTAATGGGCCCTCACCCTTTCCCCACAATTGTAAGAGATTTTCAGGCTGTTATTTCAAAAGAAATAAAAGAAGAGATGCTTAAAAAAGAAGGTCGCCTTCCGGACGCTGTTATAGCATGTGTAGGAGGAGGCTCAAATGCCATCGGAAGCTTTTATAACTTTATAGAAGATAAAGACGTTCGCCTCATAGGATGCGAAGCTGCGGGAAGAGGAATAGATACCTTTGAAACAGCCGCCACCATAAACACAGGAAGGCTTGGAATCTTCCACGGTATGAAGTCTTACTTTTGCCAGGATAAGGATGGTCAGATTGCCCCTGTATATTCTATTTCAGCAGGGCTTGACTACCCCGGAATCGGACCTGAGCATGCTTATTTACATGATATAAAAAGAGCAGAGTATGTTGCCGTTACAGACGAAGAAGCTGTAAATGCCTTTGAATATCTTGCAAGAACCGAAGGTATCATACCTGCAATCGAATCATCCCACGCTCTTTCTTATGCCATGAAGCTTGCGCCCACACTTTCTAAAGATAAGATTATTGTGGTTACTGTTTCAGGTAGAGGAGACAAAGACTGTGCGGCAATTGCCCGCTACAGAGGGGAGGATATAAATGAGTAGAATAAGTGATGCATTTAAAAACAGAAAAGCTTTTATTCCCTTTATTACTTTGGGAGACCCTGATTTAGATACAACGGAAAAGATTATTTTAGAAATGGCTAAAAACGGAGCTGACATTATCGAGCTTGGGATACCCTTTTCAGACCCCACAGCCGAAGGCCCCGTTATTCAGGAAGCAAACTTGCGAGCCCTTAAAGGAGGCATAAATACAGACAAGGTATTTGAGTTTACAAAGAAAATACGCTCTATGGTTAATGTTTCTTTGGTATATATGACTTATGCAAACGTAATCTTTTCTTACGGAAGCGAAAAATTCATTTCTAAATGTAAGGAAGTTGGAATCGATGGGATTATAGTTCCCGATGTACCTTTCGAAGAGAGAGAAGAGTTTTTGCCTTACTGTGAAAAGTACGGAATTGATTTTATATACTTAATCGCCCCCACATCAAATGAGCGAATTAAGATGATAGCAAAAGAAGCAAAAGGATTTATCTACGTGGTTTCAAGCCTGGGTGTTACAGGTGTTAGAAGCAGCATCACAACGGATATATCTTCCATCGTTAAAAGTATAAAAGAAGAAACCGATGTGCCCTGTGCAATAGGCTTTGGTATTCAGACGCCGGATCAGGCTAAAGAAATGGCTAAAAGCTCGGACGGAGTAATTGTGGGATCTAAGATCATTAAGCTCTTACATGAAAATGAGGCCGAAGCTCCAAGTGTTATAGGAAAATATGTAAAAGAAATGAAGGAAGCAATGAACTAAAATTAGGCATTTGTTTTATTGACAATTAGTGTTTGATTTACTATCTTAGTGGCAGAAGAGTAAGCGTAGGCTAACTCTATAAGGAGATTTATATGAACACTGTATTAGGATTATCTATCCCCTTTATAGGCACCACACTGGGATCTGCCTGTGTGTTCTTAATGAGGGGAGAGTTAAAAAAGAGCTTAGAGAGAGCTCTGTCAGGATTTGCGGCAGGCGTTATGGTGGCCGCATCTATCTGGAGCCTTATTATTCCCGCAATGGAACAATCCGCCGGTATGGGAAAATTATCTTTTCTTCCCGCAGTTATAGGCTTTTGGATTGGTATTGCATTCTTACTTTTACTTGACTGTGTAACACCTCACCTTCACATTTATGCAGAAAAGCAGGAAGGCCCAAGCAGTTCTTTAAAAAGAACCACTATGATGGTGCTTGCGGTTACACTTCACAATATTCCCGAAGGCATGGCTATAGGTGTTGTTTATGCGGCATTTCTTTCAGGAACATCAGACATTACCGCAGGAGCGGCCTTAGCTTTGGCAATAGGTATCGCCATTCAGAACTTCCCTGAAGGCGCCATTATTTCAATGCCCCTTAGAGCAGAAGGCACATCTAAGGGTAGGGCGTTTTGGCTTGGCACTTTATCAGGGGCTGTAGAGCCTGTGGCAGCCGTTGTTACAATTCTTGCAACAAGAGCAATAGGCACCATGCTTCCCTACCTTCTTTCATTCGCGGCAGGTGCCATGATGTACGTGGTTGTGGAAGAACTTGTACCCGAAATGGCGGAAGGAGAACACTCAAACGTCGGAGTAATAATGTTTGCCGTGGGATTTACCCTTATGATGGCATTAGACGTAGCACTAGGATAATAAAAAGCCCGATACTTAAAGGTATCGGGCTTTCTTTTGGGTGTAAGAAAAATCAACCTTGTGTCTTTCACTAATTAGATGTAGCATAGAGAATGTTTTAGATTAAAGATTTAGGGGAAGGCACTAAAAGTATAAAGGAAGGTAATCACAAATGATGTTAGCTAACTACCACTCACATACCGTAAGGTGCAAGCACGCTAAAGGCACAGAGCGTGAATACATAGAAGCGGCCATTAAAGAAGGCTTTAAAACCTTAGGCTTTTCTGACCACACGCCGCAGCCATATCCCAAAGGATTTACATCAGGTATCAGAATGGATATGGACCAAATTGGCGACTACACAGATACACTTGTTAAATTAAGGGATGAATATAAGGGTCAAATAGAAATCCTGATTGGATACGAAGTAGAGTACACTTTAAAGTACTTTGACACTCTTTTAAAAGAGCTTAGGCAGTATCCCCTTGATTACATTATTCAGGGACAGCACTTTGTTAAAGACGAAGTTGAGGGAATATATGTGGGACGCCCCAATGAGTCTGAAGAAAAGTTAAAAGAATACGTTGATTTTACAATCGAGGGCATGAAGACAGGTTTATTTACCTACTTAGCTCATCCTGATTTGTTTAATTTTGCCGGCCCCGATGATATATATCAAAAGCATATGAGAAGAATATTTGAAGCTTCTCTTGATTTAAACATTCCTTTGGAAGTAAACTTTTTAGGATTTATAGAAGGACGTCACTATCCTTCAAAGCGTTTCTTTGAACTGACACAAGAATATAATCCCCACATCGTTTTAGGATGTGATGCTCACGCCCCTGAGCAGCTTAAACAAGCCGAGCACGTTCCCGGTATGAGCGAGTTTTTAAAGGAATGTAACATAGAGGTTACAAATGATAATATAGTGACAATAAGAAATTGTAAATAAAGACAAAAAAGAAAAGCGAGTGTGGAGGAAGTCATCACACCCGCTTTTCTTTGTATTGAAGGGAAGTTTAATATATGCTTTTTAACCTTTAACTGCGCCTGCTGTCATACCTGAAATAAACAAGCGGTTAAACACAATGTAGATTATGATCATAGGTATAAGGGAAATTGCTGTACCCGCAAGCATTAAGTTCCATGCTGAAGCAGTGGATCCTGATGACTTAAGATGCATAATACCTACAACCAAAGGCATTCTCTTAGGATCCGTCATTGTAAATACCATGGGAAGCATGTAATCGTTCCATGAACTTCTGAAGGAAAGAATTGCTACGGTTCCCACAAGTGGTTTACATAACGGGAAAATGATACGTCTGTATATTCCGAAGAAGGAACAACCGTCTATCTTTGCGGCTTCGTCGATTTCTGTGGGAATTGATGTTACAAAGCCTCTTGCAATAAAGAGATTTGTTACATTCATACCAAACACTCTGATTATTATTACGCCCCAAAGAGATTTATTTAAATTTACAAATTTCATAATCATCAAAAGAGGATAGAGGGTAAGTGTACCAAGGGACACAAACATGGAAGAAATCATGAAATAAAAGATTAATTCCTTTCCCTTAAATTTTCCTCTTGAAAAAGCATATCCGCAGATTGTGCTTGAAAGAATTGAGCCTATTACACAGAAAAAGGAAAGAAAAATACTGTTTTTTGTGTAAGTGGAAAAATCTGCAAGTTCCCAGGCTTTTTTGTAGTTTTCAAATACAAATTGCTTAGGAATAAGTGTATTACCTGTGGTAAGCACTTCCATGTTGCTTTTAAATGAAGACATGAAGGTAAAAAACACGGGGAAAAAGCTTATTACAAAGAATATAGCCAAAAATATGTAAATAATTGAATTTGAAAGGTTTCTTTTTGCTTTTGTCATACCTGCCTCCTAGCCTTCCAATTCCTTAAGCTTCTTTGTGGCCTTTAAGTAAATGATGGTCACAATGCCAAGGAAGATGGCGGTAATAAGCGCCATTGCCGAAGCATAGCCTATTTCGATATTTCGTCCGCTCTTTCCAAAGAAGGACTTATAGATGTATGTCATTACCACTTCCGTGGTGCCTCCGGGCTGACCGTTTGTACATGAAATAACAAGGTCACAAACCTTAAGGCTTCCTACGATTGCCATAAGTAAAATTGACTGGAAGATTGGGGCAATCATGGGAAGAGTTATCTTAAAGAAGCACTTAGGTCCCGTCGCTCCGTCGATTGCGGCACATTCATAAAGCTCTTTTGGAATACTTTGTAAAGCCATAAGGAAGAAAATCATGTTGATTCCGTAGTTTTGCCAAACGGAAGCAATACCCAAAATAAGCATGGCCTTAGATTTTGTGTTAAACCAGTTAATGGGCTTTGTGATAATGCCTAAATTCTGAAGCATTGAGTTTATCATGCCGTTGTAGGATGCAAACAATAAGGAGAAGATAAGTCCTATGATTGCAGCGGATATAATGGCGGGCATGAAAAGGGTCACTCTAAAGAAAGAAACGCCTTTAAGCTTTTTATTTAAAAATACAGCCAAGAGCAAAGCCAAGGGTATTTCTACGGCAAGCTTACCCAAAGATAAAAGTACCGTATTTATCAAAGACATCCAAAAGTCAGGCTCTCTTTGAAAGATTCTTACGAAATTTGCAAGTCCTGTAAATTTTGCATCGCCAAAGCCTGTGTAATTTGTAAAGGCGTAGCGAAGAATATAGACGATTGGAACATAGGAAAAGATTATGAAGCCGATTAAGAAAGGCAAAATCATCAAAAAGGCCTGTATATTGTCTTTGCTAATTTTTTTAATCCTTACTTTTCCTCCGGTTTCATTTTGTTTGCTCATATATAAACTCCTTAAAAATAAACATAAAAGCGTGCATCCGTGGCATGCTGACTACGGATGCACACTCTTTGCTTAATTAGTCTCTTGTAACTTTATAGCCGTCACCTGCTATGTATTCTTTACGTGTTGCTTCATCCAAGTTTGCAAGGCCTCCGTTCAAACGATCGTCAAGATCCTTTAATACGGTAGCGGCATCTTCTGAGAAACCACCTGATAAAAGCTTAGCCAAAGTTTCTCTTGCGGATAATCCTTCGTAAGAGATAACGCCCTTAGGATCGGACATTCTTAAGATAAACTGGTTATCCTTAAAGGTTGAGAATTCTTTCCAACCATGGATGGAAGAGTCTTTTGAAAGACCGATTACAGAGCCTCTGTAAGGAATGTACATACCCTGTTCATACATGGGTGCAAGGTTTTCATCAGCGTAGAAGAATTCAAGTACTGTAGCAACCTTTGAAGGATCCTTTGATTCAAGTGCCTTCTTAGCAACACCTAAGATGTTTACGGCTCTTGTCATTTCTTTGTATTCATAACCTGTATCCTTGATTGCAGGGGGATCGCATACTACCCAGTTGCAAACTGCGGGGAACTGTTCTGTGTATACGGCTACGTCAAAAGAAGCTGCCATAACAATACCTACGTGACCTGCAGCAAACTGAGCTCTTGCTGTATCTGCGTCCATGTTTTCGTATCCGGGGAATACGCTTCCGTCATCAATCATTCCCATAATGTTTTCGATAATGGGAAGACCGTCTGAGTATTTGTACTGACCTGATACCGCATCGTATCCAAAGTGTCCCAAAGAAGCTGCCGATACACTGTAAATGTAGTGGTCAAGTGTCCATCCGCTCTGAAGAGCAAGGAAGTAACCGTATGCTTCTCCGTTACTTGCTTCTGTAATAAGCTTAGCGTCTTCTCTTACTTCATCCCATGTCTTGGGAGCTTCTTTAATGCCTGCCTTATCAAAGAGATCTTTGTTGATGATCATCTTGTAAGACTCAATGCTGTAAGGAAGAGTGTAAATCTTATCGTTAAAAATCTGATCGCCTACGAGGAGTTCGTTCTTGTCGTACTTTTCAAGTAATGATTCGCTTCCCGGAAGATCTGAAATGGGAACTGCATAACCTGCTGTTACGTACTGGGCAAATGTGTTTGATGAAGGACTGAAAAGGTCGGGACCGTCATTTGCCATCAAAGCTACGTTGATTGTGTCTGCGTAGTCGGAACCATAAACTGTGTATTCAATCTTGATTCCTTTTTCTTTACCGATTGTGTTGTTAAATTCTTCAATCTGAGCATCTCTCATTGTTTTTGAGTGAGCACTGTCAGACCAAACTGTGACTACCTGCATTTCTGATGCGGGTGAAGCTTCTTCGGTTTTAGCTTCTTCTGTCTTTGTTTCTGTTTCGCTTGTTGCAGCGGGTGTGGATTCAGGCTCAGATGTAGAACCGCATCCTGAAAGGCCCATTGCACAAAGAGAAGCAGCAAGTAATAATGCTACGATTTTTCTTTTCATGTTTACCTCCCAAAAAGAAATAATAGTTTTTACGCTTTCATTATATTTTCAAAATTCCCAATAAAGTAGGCAGAAAAACCATACACCATTTATAGGGAAAAGGGTCTTTTCAGTCTATAAAAGATGAAATTTTTTACACCTTTTTAACAATTTGAAGCTGTAGTATAATATAGTCTGCGTATTTTAAATTACTTATTATAATAAATTTGGCTTTATGGGTTTGTTTTCGGGGGAAAATAAAGAGTAAGCTTTAAGAAGGTGTTTTATGGCCATAAGTGTTTTACTACTTATAATAAGCGCAATTGTACTGATTTTTCTTGTGCCGCATTCAAGATACGGCCTTCCTATGTTTTTCATTATTTTCGGCGTGGTTTTGGCCACACTTTCCGTATTGTTTCAATACTATTCATCATCAAGTTATGTACCCCCTTTGTACCTTCCCTTCAGAAACTTTGATATTTATTTATACAGAACCATAGGAAGAAACATTAAGCTTCCCATGGGCATTATCCAGACCTTAAGGAATCTGGGCGTTGTGATTTATTTACTCGGAATATCCGCCCTTATAGATATAATCCGCACCAATATAAAACAGGGAAAAAGAAAAAAGTCTTTCTTTGAAACCAACGTTTCAAGGGTGATTTGCATATGTTTATCTTTTTTATACCTTTTCTTTTACAGCAATAAAACTGCCTACAAGGCCTATCTTTTATATTATAAGATTGCCCCTTCATCAAGAAAACATTTAGTGTTTGCACTATCTGCCTTGCATGTTACCTTTTGCGTGGCAATAGCCCTCTTTATGTTTTATCCCCTGGTTTTATTCTTAATTAATGTAACAAAGAAAAACGTTACCTGCTTTATAAATACGGTAATTATCTTAGTATCAAGCGTTACCGTTACAAACGTTTGCTTTTACTACTTTTTGTTTTTGGGAATCTTTAAAAACACCACAAAGGACGTATTTAAAAACGGATTCTGGTTCTTTAATAAGATTAATAAAATCCCGAATCTTTACCTAAGCATTTATCCCTTGTTTGCCCTTGCTATGCTTGTGTTTATAGTGCTTAGCATAAACGGTTTCTTTGACCTTGACCTTGTGTCTTACTCTCAAAACAGAATCCTAAAAAAGCAGATAGATGACTTAAACTATAACCTAAAGGATTTCTTTCACTCAGAAAAAAACCTTATGTTTTCCGTAAACATCCTGGCCAATGAAGCTTTATCCGATTACGGAAGTAAAGAGGGAGAAGAAAAGCTTAAAAGAATAATCGATATTTCAAACAGGCAGATGACCACCCTTTCAGAGTCATTAAATTCTATAAAGCTTCTTAGTAACATAAAGAAAAATGCCGTAGATATAAAGAAACTGACCGATGAAGCAATAAGCAGCGTAAGCATCCCTGAGGATGTAGTGCTTATTAAAAACTATTGCCCCTTCGATGTTCTTTGTACACTGGATCCCTATCACACAAAGCATGCGCTATCAAACCTTATTATGAATTCACTTGATTCGCTGGCCATGTCTGAAAGCAATGAAAAGAAGATTGAAATAACAATAGATGCAAGCAAAGAGTGGGTTTATTGGGCGCTTTATGATAACGGAACGGGACTTGATAAAAGGAGCGTAAAGAAATTCATGATGCCCTTTGTATCAACCAAATCAAAGAACACAAACTGGGGTATCGGCCTTCCCTATGCCTTCAGAGTTATAAGCACTCAGTTAGGCCAAATGAAAATAACCGGAAGCAAAACCCCCGGTAAAAAATATGCACTGGTAGAAATACTTTTACCAAGGAGAAGAAACGATAATGGAAAAGATCAAAATCCTGATAGCTGACGATAACAGAGAGATAAGGGATTATTTTGCAAATATATTGTCAAGAGAGCCCGATATGGAAGTGGTGGGATGCGTGGCATCAGGAATAGATGCGATTAATTTCGCCGATGAAAACGCCCCCGATATTATCCTAATGGACATACAGATGGAGACTCGAACCGCGGGAATAGATGCAGCCACTAAGATACTTAAAAAGCATACAGATACAAAGATTATTATTCTTACCATTTTAGAGGATGACGATTTATTGTTTGCGGCATACTGCGCAGGGGTTATGGACTATATCATAAAAACAGACTCCATAAGCCAGGTACTTAATTCTATAAGAAATGTATATAAAAACCAGCTTATTTTAAGGCCTCAATACGCAGAAAAGATAATAGAAGAGCTAAGCCACGTAAAGGAGCAAAAGCAAAGCTTAATCTACTTTATGAATATCCTTACAAAGCTTTCGAATTCAGAATTTGAAGTCCTTAAAAGCTTATACATGGGAATGACTTATAAGCAGATTTCTGAAATCAGATATGTATCAACCGTTACCATAAAGAGCCAGATTCATTCAATCCTTAAAAAGTTTGGCATGCGAAGCATAAAAGAAGTCATAAAAGAGCTTAAAACAATAGGTTTTGAGCAGATAGTTGATAAGTGTAGATAATTGTGACATTTTTGAAAGAAATATGTAAGCAGATTCGATGGAGTGTAAGAAGATAAATTTGTATCATAAGTACATAAGATAAAGCAAAGGAGACAGCACTTATGAATACAAAGAAAAAATACTTAAACATCCCCATGGTAGAGAACCTTTACAACAGAAATTACTGCAAGGAACTTGCACTTAAAATTATAGATGATGAAACAATTACAGGAATGAGCAAGGCACAGCTCGCGGTTGAAATTTTTGCACATGCTTACATTTATTATAACTTCCCCTTAATTCCCGCAATCTTACGCAAGATGAGAGCTTTTAAGTCAGTGTACAGAAGCGTTGAAGACGGTGTAGACCTTGAAGATAACGGAGATTCACTTGTAAGAAGAATCGCATATCGCGTAATCTGGTGTCTTCCTAAAATTTTAAGAGTAGCAACAGCATAAAGAAAGTGGACCAAGGGGGCTGTGTGGACCAAGGGGACGGGGTTAGTGGGTCATTTTTCCAAAATGACCCACTAACCCCGTCCCCTTGGTCCACACAGCCCCTTCCTTGTTGTAGCGCGCCTTGTTTTGTGCTACGATTAGTCAGGAAAATTTATTTAGAGGAAATAAAGATGGCTAAGAAAAACATCAGATTTTACTTTTCTTTATGGACAGTTAAAATAATGCGCTTATCTATGAAGGCGCTTGGAAAGAACGCGGCACATTTACCGGGCAAGTTTGCAATTAAGCTTTGCCCTAATTTTATTGAACTTATGGATAAGCCAAAGCACACAATCGGCGTTACAGGCACAAACGGAAAGACCACCGTTTCTAACTTGCTTGTGGACATGCTTGAAGCTTGCGGCCACAAAACAACTAACAACCGTTTGGGTTCAAACATGAGAGAGGGCGTTGCCAGTGCTTTAATCGCTAACTCTACCATTACCGGAAAGTCTAAAAACGACTGGGCGGTTCTTGAAATCGATGAGCGAAGCTCAATGCATATTTATCCTTATTTAAAGCCTGAATACGTTATTTGCACAAACCTTTTCAGGGATTCTATCTTACGTAACGGAAGCCCCGAATACATTCAAAAAATTGTTTCTGACAACATGCAAAAAGAGACCAAGTTAATCTTAAATGCGGATGACTTGATTTCAGGAAGTGTAGCACCTGAAAATCCCAGAATTTACTATTCTATCAGAAGACTTCCTTCTGACACTGAAAAGTGTGAAAACCTTGTAAATGACTGTCAGATCTGCCCTAAATGCGCCACAAAGCTTGAATACGAATATGTGCGCTATCATCAAATCGGTAAGGCTTACTGCCCTAAGTGCGGATTCTCATCCCCTAAGCCTGATTATGATGCGGAAGTTAACTTTGATAAAAACACAATGGTTATATATGAAAAGAATGCAAAAGAAGAGTACGAGCTTCTTAATAACAGTATTTTCAATATTTATAACCAGCTTACAATTACGGCTTTACTTAGAGAAGTGGGCATAAGCGCCAGAAAAATAAGAGAAAGCCTTAAAAAGATTTCTCTTCCCGATTATAGATACACGAAGTTTAGAGTGGGAAATATCGATGTTGTTGATATGATGGCAAAAGAGCATAACCCTATCGCTTGTTCGGTTGTCTTTGATTATGTGTCCAAAGAACCCGGAAGAAAGGAAGTATTGTTCTTACTTGACGATGAGACTCCAAAGGAGAGTATGTGCTGGATTTATGATTGCGACTATGAAAAGTTAAATTCAGACCTTATTAAGCACATTATTATCCCCGGATCTCGTTCTTTAGACCAAAAGTTAAGATTACTCATGGCGGGAGTGCCTGAAGAAAAAATCATTATCGATATGCAGGATATGGAGGCTCCCGATTACCTTGAGTTAAAAGACACCGATACAATCTTTGTGCTTCACCAGCATTGGAAGCCTGAAGTTGATAAAAAGGTTGTGGCCAAGATAAAAGACTTACTTAACAAACATTTCGGGGAGGAGGCATAACATGGAAGAAAAGATTATCATTGAAGAACTCTTTCCTGAAATAGCTAATTTATACGGTGATACCGGAAATGTACGCTACTTAAAAAAGTGCTTACCGGATGCAGAGTTTGTTAAAGACTACTTAAACGAAGAACCTTTCTTTAATAAAACAAAGCCTTCTTTAATCTACATGGGACCTATGTCAGAGCATGCCCAGGAACTTGTAATTGACAGGCTTATGCCTTATAAAGAGCGCCTTAAAGAGCTTATTGATGATGGCGTAGTGTTTCTTTTAACGGGAAACGCCGCAGAAGTTTTTTATAAAGAAATTGAAAACGAAGACGGAAGCAAGATTCCCTGCTTAAACATTTTTGACTTTACGGCAAAAAGAAAAATGTTTAACCGCTATAACCGTCATGTAATGGGAAAGATGGATGATATTACAATTGTCGGATACAAAAACCAGTTTACCCATTCATACGGAGATAACTCAAAGGGTTACTTCTTTAAGGTTGAAAGAGGAGACGGCCTTTACCCCGGAAATGAGTTTGAAGGGGTTAGAAAGAATAACTTTATAGGAACCTATTTACTTGGCCCCATCTTAATTCAAAACCCTTATTTTACGGAGTACATCCTTAAACTAATGGGTGTTAGGGAGCCTAAGCTTGCTTTTAAGGATACAATTGTAGCGGCATACGAAAGAAGATTAAGCGAATACAAGGAATTTGATTTTCCTATAATTTAGATAAAAGGGAGAAGTTATGAGAAGCATTAAAAGCGTATACAAAGTCGGTCACGGTCCTTCAAGTTCCCATACTGTAGGGCCTTACAGAGCCGCAAAGATTTATAAGAATAAGCATAAGGATGCGGATTCTTATTCCGTTTGCCTTTACGGTTCTTTAGCCTGCACAGGTGAAGGACATTCAACGGCCAAGGCAATTAAATCCGCTATCGAAGATATAACAATCGACATAGACAGAGAAGAAAAGAACTTAAAGCATCCAAACACTATGGTGTTTAAGGCTTATAAAAACGGTAAAGTCATAGATGAATCAACCATCTATTCAATAGGGGGCGGCTCCATCAGATTTGAGAATAACGACGGAGACGACTTTGTGGAAGTTTATCCTCAAAAGAACTTTACTAAAATGTTAGAAGCCTGCAAAAAAGACGGCATAAGCTTACCTGAGTTTATATATAAGTCTGAAGGCAATGAAATAAAGGACTTTTTAAAAGAAATCTGGCATGCCATGGAATCAGAGGTCGAGCGAGGCATATCAGTTGAGGGTGTGCTCCCGGGTGGCCTTTCAATCACAAGAAAAGCAAAGCTTTTATATGAAAGGCGATGCTACAATGAAAGCCCCGATGTTACCATGAACAGAATGATATCCGCATACGCCTATGCCTGCAGCGAAGAAAACGCCGATGAAAGCCTGGTGGTAACGGCACCTACCTGCGGAAGCTGCGGAGTTATCCCTGCTGTTTTATATTACATGAGGCACGATAAGGGATTTCCTGAAGAAGAGATTATAGATGCTTTGGCGGTTGCAGGTTTAATCGGAAACGTAATAAGGACAAACGCCAGCATTTCAGGCGCCGAATGCGGTTGTCAGGCGGAAATCGGAAGCGCCTGCTCAATGGCTGCGGGAGCCTTGGCTTGTTTACATAAGTTAAACCTTGACCAGATAGAATATGCGGCAGAAATTGCCATGGAACATCACTTGGGTTTAACCTGCGACCCTGTAAACGGCCTTGTGCAGATTCCTTGCATAGAAAGAAACGCTGTGGCTGCAATGAGAGCCATAAATGCCGTAGATTTATCAAGATTTCTTTATGAAACAAGAAAGATTTCTTTTGACGACGTGGTTGATACCATGTATAAAACCGGAAAAGATTTAAGCGAAAAGTACAGAGAAACAGCCCACGGCGGATTGGCTGCTTTGTATGGAGATAACAATAAGTAATATTATGTCAACAAGTTACGTAAACCAATATAACCGGAGGAACCATGTATTCATTTGATGCTAAAAAAGCCACAGAAGGGGCAGTAAATTGGATAAAAGAATTCTTTAAAGAAAACGGACCGGATTGCAATGCGGTGCTTGGAATATCGGGAGGAAAGGATTCTTCCGTTACGGCGGCACTTTTGGTAAAGGCCCTTGGAAAAGAAAGAGTAATAGGTGTGCTTATGCCAAAGGGAGAGCAGCCCGACATTGATATGGCAAGGCTCTTAGTAAATCACCTTGGCATTAAGTCATATGAAATAAACATAAAAGATGCGGTTTGTGGCATAGAAAATGAAATATCAAAAACTGATTTGGAGTTTTCTACAATGGCTAAAACAAACCTTCCTCCAAGAATCAGAATGGCGACTGTTTATGCCGTAAGCCAGTGCGTTAACGGAAGAGTGGCAAACACCTGTAATATGTCTGAAGACTGGGTGGGATACTCCACAAGATACGGAGATTCCGTAGGGGATTTTAGCCCTCTTTCAAATTTCACAGTGACAGAAGTCAAAGAAATCGGAAGATACTTAGGGCTTCCAAATGAGCTTGTGGACAAAGCTCCCGCAGACGGCCTTTGCGGTAAGACTGATGAAGATAACTTAGGCTTTACATACGCAGTTTTGGATAAGTATATAAGAGAAGGCATCTGCGAAGATGAGAAAACAAAAGAAAGAATCGATATGCTTCATAAGAAGAATCTTTTTAAATTACAGTACATGCCTTGCTATAAGCCCGAATAAATAAAGATTGTTAATATAAATATAATGTGTAACCCATATAATTTCCTTTGTAAACAAGAGGATTTCATATGGGTTATATTTTTTCGATTTCAGTTTTAATACTTTTATTCTGTTTAATAATTGTTATTTCTTTTCTGTCCTTTAAAAAGAAGACACATTTAGGCAATCTGCAGGGATATGCTTTGATTGCCTGTTTTCTTTTGCTTGGAAGTTATGCTTTAAATGTTCAGATTGATAAAATTGAAGCAAAGGAAATCTTTTGCTCTCTTCAGTTTGTTTTCTCCGATATGATGATTTTTATCACCTTACTTTTGGTGTATGAAATAGCTGAAAGAAAACGTAATATTATTGCGGTATCGATTTTAGGCGTGGGCCAGATAATAGATGCAACCGTATTTTTAACAAACAGATCCCATCATCTTTGGGGTAACTATTCAATCAGCACCGGAAGAAACATTAAATATGCGGTATTGGTGCCTAAAACAGGTATTTTGGTCAGCATTATCTATGTTTTCATAATGCTTTCTCTGATGGTCTTTGCTCTTCTTGTTAAGATCAGAAAAAGTTCAAAGCTTTACAGAACCAGGTACGTAGAATCACTTATATGCGTGCTTTTGCTGGTTGCTTTGCTTATTTACAGTTTCACCCAAAGCGGAAAGAAATACGGACTGTTTGCGCCTATTGCAACCCTGTTGGTGCTTTCCTTCTATTACATATCATACTGCGCATCCCCATTAAGTGTTTTAAGACAGATAGGCGGTTTTGTGGATTCAAACATCCTTGATGCTATTATCATTTACGATCACCACGGAAAACTTTTAAGGGCAAACAACAATGCGGTTTCTTTGTTTGATTCAAAGGCTGAAATAGCTTTAAAAGATGAGCTTTTAAAGAAGTTTCAGTTAGAAGATAAAGAGACGGTAGTGTGGAAAGAGATTAAAGCAAATCACTACGAAATCCACTATAAGCCCATTTATGACGATAAAAATATCTTTGTTGCAAGCGTATTTACATTCCACGATATATCGGAGAATGTGGCTAGAATAGAAAAAGAACACAAAATGGCTACATTCGACCAGCTTTCAAACAGCTTTAACAGAAGCGGTTTCCTGGAAGCTTGCAAAAAGGTGCTTGAAGATAATGAAAACGATACAACCTATGCCTTATTAATAAGCGGTATCGTGAATTTTAAAGGCATAAATTCCCTTTACGGAAGCAACTTCGGAGACAAGGTTTTAATCGGAATGGCCGAAAGCCTTCACGCCCTTCACCACAAATTTGAAATGATCTACGGACGTACAGCGGAAGGAAAGTTTACAAGCTTAATTCCCTTTGAGTATGTTGACACGGTGGTTGAAGAACTGTCTAAGCTTTCTGTTGAAGGAGAAGACCACGCAAAGATACATATCGATATCTGTAACGGCTTTGTGGTTATGAGCGATAGAAAGCGCTCCATAGGATACTATTACGAAAGAGCACTTTTAGCCCTTGATAAGTGTAAACGAAAAGTAGATACACCGGTTTTGGAATACACAAAGGAAATGGCGGAAGAGCAAAGAAGATATCAGCTTATGCGTGAAGAAATGCGAGCCGCCATCGATAAAAAAGAGTTCTTCATCGTGCTTCAGCCACAGATCGATATGAAAGAAAACAAGGTGTGCGGAGCGGAGGCTTTGGTTAGATGGAATCATCCTATTTTAGGACTTGTTTTCCCGGGAGACTTTATTCCACTGTTTGAAGATAACGGATATATCACAAAGCTTGACAAATATGTGTGGGAAGAAGCCGCAGCAACCATTAAAGAGTTTATGGACAGAGGCGTCTATGACGGACACATTTCCATAAACGTATCAAGAGTTGATATCATGAGCTTCGATGTTTCAACCTTCTTAATTAACTTAGTGGAAAAGTACAAAATTCCCGTTGAAAAGCTCCATGTGGAAGTAACGGAAAGTGCTTTGGTTAACGGAAAAGATTCCTTGGTTTCAACCCTTGAAAAGTTAAGAGATTACGGCTTTATTGTTGAAATCGATGACTTTGGAAGCGGCTACTCATCACTTAACTCATTAATGCACATTCCGTTTGATGTGGTTAAGCTTGATATGGTATTTATGAGGGAGCTTACAAAAGCCGAAAAAGATGAAATCATCATAAGCTCAATAGCAAAGATGATTCACGACCTTCACGCATCCATTGTTGTGGAAGGTGTTGAAAATCAGGATAACGTAGATATGATTCATCGCTTTGAAGGTGACGTTTCCCAAGGATACTTTTATTCAAAGCCCATACCTAAAGAAATCTTCTTAGAATACGTTTCAAACTTTAAATGAGAAAAAGCGTAACTTGTGTTTTGGTTTACATAAGTTACGCTTTCTTTATGCTGTTTTTCGTTTGTTGAAAAAGCCTTTAAATTCTGACATAATTACAAGCGTAAGACACATAAGGATGAAAAACATGAATCCAAGACTATTTAAAAGAGTTATTTTTAATACAGTAATGGTTCTTTCTCTTATACTCTTTTCTGCAGTATTAAGAGCAATTAATGTTGAGAACCAATATGCAAGAGACTCCCTAAATATATTCGTTTTTATGACCTATGAAAGTCTTTTGGCTTATTGGGGCTTAAACGTCATGAAAAGAATCATGAACATGGAAGTAAGAAGATATATGCTTGTTTCTTGCTTTGCCATGATTGTGTGGGTGGTTATAAGAACCGTTAAATGGTATGTGGTTTCTTCCGTTGATTTGGAACGGTTTCTTTGGTATTGCTATTACATTCCGCTTTTAACACTTTCTTATTGCGTATATATGGCGGCAGACACTCTTTCTGAAAAGAACGAAGAGTTCTTTGCTTTAAGAAAAGCCATTATTTTTACAATTACCGTATTTATGGGCACCATGGTGCTTACAAACGATATGCACGGTATGGTCTTTGGCGTAACAAAAGATTCTGCGGATGGCACTCATCTTTTGGGATATTACGTGGTATCTGCCTGGATAGGAATCCTTATTTTATGCGCGATTTTAAGGCTTCCTAAGTATTCGGAAGGTAAATTTGATATAAGAAGACTTGCGCCCTATGCGGTTGCAACCCTTGGCGTAGCTTACTGTCTTATTTATTTTTACAAAGAAATGAACGGCATAAGAGTGTTTGTTGAGTTTACTGCCGGATATTGCGTATTTGCCATAGGCTTTTGGGAAAGCCTTATTTTAACGGAAATGATCCCTTCGAATATGGAGTATCGCTGGTGCTTTAATCATTCGGGGGCAAAGGTAAGCGTGGTTGATAATAAGGGCCGCACCAGATACGCTTCTTTTGACGCAAGAAGCTTAACGGATTATGAGATAAGCGAGCTTAAAAGCCACAGACTGATTAAGCCAAACGAAGGAACGGAGCTTCTTTCAATGCCTATTCGCGGAGGCTATGCCATCTGGGAAAGAGACGTAAATGAGATTCATAAGGCGTACACTAAGCTTTTAGAAACAAAGAACGCCATTAAAGAAGCAACCGCTACCCTTGAAGAAAACATTGAAATAGAGAAAAAACATCAAAGAATTGCCGCAAAGAACCACTTATATGACATTACATTTTCAAATGTGTCGGAGAAGCTTAAATACCTTGACAATTTGATTAAGTTTGCGGGGGCCGAAGAAGACCCGGATGCATTAAGAAAGCTTTTAATAAAGATTGATTTATGCGGAGTATTTATAAAAAGAAAAAGTAATCTTTTACTTTTAAGTGAGCAGGAAATCGACGATTTTACCGATGAATTAAAGCTTTGCTTCAGAGAATCCTTTGATAACTTAAATGACGCAGGGTTAGAGGCAAGCTTTGTATTTAACAATATTTCCGACTTAGATTACCCTATGGCCGATTTAATATACGAAATATTTGAAGAAGCCATAGAAGCCTATATAGACTACATTAAATCCGTTACCGTTATTTTGGCAAAGAATGAGTTTTCTTTTAGGCTTACCGTAAATCTTTTATATAAAGATGACGTGGCATCCCCTGTTTCAAAGGAATTTAAGCTTAAGGACAAAGGCGTTGTAAGCTTAGAATTTGAAAACACAAAGGAAGACATTACTCTTTCTTTTGACATATACGGTCCTAAGGAAGGAGGTAGCAAAGCATGACACTTGTAGAACTTGCGGAAATTGTTGCCTCGATAATCGTGGTTTTGATGGCCGTACTTATAGTACAGATTTTTGTTAAATGGTACAGGGCAAGAAGAGCATGGTCCGCATTCATTAATGCAGCGTTTTTCTTTGCAGGTTTTTTAGAATACAGAATCTGCCTTGAAATCATAAGAGACAACGAGATGCCGCCTTACATACATAAGTTTTTGGCCCTTCCCATGGATTACTTTTTCTTAATCCCTGCGGTTATGGCCATGTATTGCGTCATAAGCTTGGTGGTGGAAATAAGACTGGCCCGCACTTCAATTTCCCGTTCTTCAATCTTTAATGCGGTAAACGAAGTTGACTGCGGAATGATTTATTTTGATAAAACCGGCCGAATCATTCTTACAAACAGAAAGATGGCTGCTTTATCAAAGCGTATTTTTAAGTATTATCCCTATAACGGAAACAAGTTTTGGGAAGATATTATTTCTTTTGAAAAAAACGAAGTTTGCAAAAGAATCGACTTTACTCAAAGCCCGGCATTTTTGTTTAAGGACGGTACGGTCTGGAGCTTTAACAGAGGCCTTATAAAGGATACGGACTGTAACTACAACGAGATTTTAGCTAAAGACGTAACGGTTTTATATAAGCAGACTCTTAATGCGGAAAAAGAAAACAAGCGACTTTCAACCCTTCAAAAAAGCCTTGGAAGAGTCCTTAGAAGCATTTCCGAAACAGGCAACGAAGAAGAGCTTCTTAACTATAAGATCCGTATTCATGATGAGCTTGGAAATGCCATTTTAAGGACAAGAAAAGCTTTAAGAAGCGATGACATTTCAAAGGAAAGCGTTCAAAATATAGTTTACGGATGGGCAAACACCATCGGCGCTTTTGAAAAGAATTTGCTTGAGAGTAAAACAAACGAAGGAAGCGGTTACAAAGATCTTGTTTCCCAGGCTAAATCCTTTAATGTAAATTTGGTGTTTAAGGGTAACTTCCCTAAAGACGATGCCCTTGCCGTAAGGCTTGTAAGAGAAACAATGTATAATTCAATCCGTCATGCCTATGCCGACAATATTACGGTAAACACCTTGGAGAGGCCCGATTCTTTCCACATTCAGATTTCCGATGACGGCAAGAAAAAGGTTGATTCCATCAAAGAAGGCGGCGGACTTTCTTCTTTAAGAAAAGCAATCGAAGAAAGAAACGGTGAACTTAAAATAATAGCAAACGGTAGAGTGAGAATATTGGCAATACTTAAAAAATAACTTGAAACGGAGACTAAAATGACAAATGTATTGATAGTGGATGATGCTGCCACAATTCGAATTCTTTTTGAAAGAATAATTAATGAAAGTAAAGACTATAACCTTGCGGGTTCTTTGGAAAATGCAAATGCGGCCCTCCCCTTTTGTATGCGTACAAATGTTAATCTTGTAATAATGGATGTTTACACCAAGAATAGGGAAAACGGACTTGAAGCCGCAAAGAACATAAAGAAAGAATTCCCCGATATTAAGATTATTATTGCCACAAGTCTTCCCGAAGCTTCTTTCTTAGAAAAGGCCAAAGAAGCCGGATGTGAAAGCTTTTGGTACAAAGAGCTCGGAGAATTCGGACTTTTGGATATAATGAACCGTACAATGAACGGAGAGCACGTATACCCCGATTCAAGTCCCGCAATCACCATAGGAAATGCAAAAAGCGTAGAGTTTACGCCTATGGAAATGAAGGTTTTAAGAGAGCTTTGTAACGGTAAGCTTAATAAAGACATTGCGGAAGATTTGTGCATGAGCGAAAACACCGTTAAGTTTCATATAAACAACATGCTTCAAAAGGCAGGCTACTCAAACCGCTATCAGCTTGCCATAGACGCGGTAGAGCAAAAGCTCATAGTGCCCGGTTTCTAAAAATTTAACAAAAAACCACCCATTAAGGTGGTTTTTTTTATTAAAATCTTTGATATTCTTGAGAATGTACGATACAATACCTATGAGGCAAATTAGGGTTAAACTCTAAAGGCGAAAGGAGATACTAAATGGGATTAATTAAATCTGTTTTAGGCGTTGCCGGACAGGCAGCAATGAGCACACTTCAGGATCAGTGGAAAGAGTTCTTTGTTTGTGACTCTATGGATGAAAGTGTATTGGTTACAAAGGGAATTAAGCGTTCTAAGAACAACAAAGGTTCTGACAATGTTATTTCAAACGGTTCAGGAATTGTGGTTGCAGACGGCCAGTGTATGATTATCGTTGAGCAGGGAAAGGTAGTTGAAATTTGTGCCGAGCCCGGTGAATTTACATATGATACTTCATCAGAGCCCTCAATCTTTGCAGGAAATTTGGGCGAAAGCATCGTTGAATCCTTTAAGACAATGGGTAAGCGTTTCACATTCGGTGGCGATACCGCAAAGGATCAAAGAGTTTATTATTTTAATACAAAAGAAATCATTGATAACAAGTTTGGTACGGCAAATCCCGTAAACTTTAAGATCAGTGACAAAGAAATCGGATTAAACTTAAACATCACTCTTAAGTGTTCCGGTATCTACACATACAAGATCGTAGATCCTCTTCTTTTCTACACAAACGTATGCGGCAATGTAGAAAGCCAGTACAGAAGAGATAAGATCGATTCTACATTAAAGGCAGAATTTATTGCTTCACTTTCAACAGGTCTTGCAGCATTATCCGCTCAGGGAATGATGCCCGACCAGATTACGGGTGACAACCCTCTTTTGGCTGATGCCATGAGAGAAGCACTTTCAGACAAGTGGACAAAGTTAAGAGGTATTTCAATTGTAAGCATCGCTATGGCACCTCCCGTTGTAAGCGACAAGGATCTTCAGCTTATTCAGGATGCTCAGAGAGCAGCTTTCAATTCAAACGCAAATATGGCTGCAGGTACTTTGGTTTCAGCACAGGCTGATGCTATGAGAGCGGCTGCAAACAATGCAAACGGCGCAATGAACGGCTTTATGGGAATGAACATGGCTCAGGGAATGGGCGGCGTAAACGCAGCTTCACTTTTCCAGATGGGTCAGAACCAGGCTCAGCCTCAGGGCTCTGCAAGTGCTCAGGTTCAGGGCTGGACATGTTCTTGCGGCGCAGTTAACCAGGGTAACTTCTGCTCATCATGCGGAGCAAAGAGACCTGCCGGCGCACCTTTATACAAGTGCGATAAGTGCGGATGGACACCGGAAGACCCCACAAATCCTCCCAAGTTCTGTCCTCAGTGCGGCGATCCTTTTACAGATGACGACAAACAGTAAAATCGGAGATTAAAATGGCAGACTTACAGGAATATAAATGCCCATGCTGCGGCGGGGCGATTGAGTTCAATTCGACCCTTCAAAAGCTTAAGTGTCCTTTCTGCGACACCGAGTTTGAGATGGATGCCTTAAAATCTTTTGACGAAGATATTAAGGATGAAGGAAGCGATGATTACACCTGGCAGTCTCAGGCAGGCGAAGAGTGGCAGGAAGGCGAGACTAACGGTATCAATTCTTACTCCTGCAAATCCTGTGGCGGTGAAATAATCACTGATGCCACCACAGCCGCAACATCCTGCCCTTACTGCGGTAACCCCGTAGTGTTAAAGGGACAGTTAAGCGGTGTTTTAAAGCCTGATTTTGTGATTCCTTTTAAACTAAATAAAGAAGCTGCTGTTGAGAAGATGAAAAACCATTTAAAGGGTAAGAAACTTCTTCCAAAGAGCTTTAGCTCCGAGCAGCATATTGAAGAAATAAAAGGTATTTACGTGCCTTACTGGCTTTTTGATACAGACGTTGATGCAAAGCTTCGTTATAAAGCCACAAAGGTTACAAGATGGGACGATTCAAAGTTTAATTACAAACGAACCGATTACTTTAGCGTTTTAAGGTCCGGTAAGATTGCCTTTGAAAAGGTTCCCGTTGACGGCTCTTCAAAAATGGACGATACCTTGATGGAGTCCTTAGAGCCCTTTAAGTTTAAAGAAGCAACTTCCTTTAACGCAGCCTACCTTGCAGGCTACATGGCCGATAAGTACGATGTTACGGATGTTCAGTCTCAGGAAAGAGCAAACGAGAGAGTAAAGGTAGCCACAATAAACGCCTTTACAAGAACCGTTGAAGGTTATGACTCCGTAGATATTGAAGGAACAAGTCTTAAACTTAAAAATGCTACAGCCAAGTATGCTTTATACCCTGTATGGATATTAAACACAAACTGGAACGGACAGAAATTTGTTTTTGCCATGAACGGACAGACAGGTAAGTTTGTGGGAAATCTTCCTTGCGACAAAGGTCTTTTTTGGAAGTATTTCTTTAGAACATTTGCAATTGCTTCTGTTTTGGCACTTGCGGCTCAGTTTGTTTTACATCTTGTTATGTAGGAGGCTTACAAATGAATACCATAATCACAATAGTTTCTTTGACCGGCGCTCCCACAACGGATTTTGACTGGGTAAAGGCCATTATAATTGCTTTGGCAATAGGATTACTTGCCGCATTTATTACGGCAATGTCTTTAAAGGGTCAGCTTACAAGCGTTTACAAAAACGATTCTGCGGCTGATTATACAAAGAGCGGAAGCTTTAAAGTAGAGACAAAGAGAGACACGTTTCTTTACTCTAAGACAGAGAAAGAAGCTAAGCCTCAGAGCAATTCAAACAACGGCTGATAATTGACCTAAAGGAGTAAATCGAAAGCATCGGTTTACTCCTTCTTTTTACTTTAATATTGACGTTTGTCATTAAAAAAGGTAGGATAAATAAGATGTTTTTCGATTAAATAAGCGTTAAGCGTGGAGGAAATATGACACAGTCAAGAACACATAATTGTAATGAGTTAAGGATCGAAAATGTGGGTGAACGTGTTACCTTGGTGGGCTGGTATGAGAATATCCGCCGAGTTTCTAAAAACCTAGGTTTTGTGGTTTTAAGAGACTTTTACGGCACCACACAGATAGTTCCCGAAACTGAAGAAATGATGGAAAAGTTCTTAAGCGTAAACTGCGAATCTACACTTTTGGTTGAAGGTGTGGTAAGAGAACGTTCCAGCAAGAACAATAAAATTGCAACAGGCGATATCGAAGTTGTTCCCGAAAGAGTGGAAGTGCTTGGTAAGTGCATTTACAACGAACTTCCCTTTGAAATCAACCGTTCAAGAGAGGCTGATGAGAACACTCGTTTAAAGTATAGATATTTGGATTTACGTAATCCCGACGTTAAGAGAAAGATCGTGCTTCGTTCTAAGATTGTTGCCGATTTAAGAAAGGCAATGACAGATCACGATTTCTTAGAGATTACAACACCTATTTTAACGGCTTCCAGCCCCGAAGGAGCAAGAGACTACCTCGTGCCTGCACGTAATCACCCCGGTAAGTTCTATGCCCTTCCTCAGGCTCCTCAGCAGTTTAAACAGCTTTTAATGACTGCAGGATTTGACAGATACTTCCAGATTGCTCCTTGCTTTAGAGACGAGGATGCAAGAGCTGACCGTTCACCCGGTGAATTCTATCAGCTTGATATGGAAATGGCATTTGCTTCTCAGGAAGATGTATTTGCCGTTATTGAGGATGTACTTCCTCCCATCTTTGAAAAGTACGGAACATACAGCGTAGCTTCAAAGGCTCCCTTTACAAGAATCGGATACAACGAAGCAATGGAAAAGTACGGTTCAGATAAGCCTGACCTTAGAATCAAGCTTCATGTTGATGATGTAACTGATTTACTTTCCGATTGCGGATTTGAAGCATTTGCAGGAAACGTTATTAAGGCAGTTAAAATCGATAACTTTACAAACACACGTAAAGAAATCGATGCCATGATAGATGAAGTTTTTGTTACCACAGCCAATAAGGTTTACTGGTTTAAGGTAGATGAAAACGGAGAACTTGTAGGTGGTATTTCAAAGTTTTTACAGGAAAAGAAAGATGAAATCAAGAAGGCACTTAATTTGACAACAGGTGACTTTGTTGCAGTAACAGCAGGAAAGAAGCTTGTGGCTCAAAAGACAGCAGGTGCCGTAATCAAGATTTTTGGTAACAAGATCGATCATTGTATCGACAGAGAAAGATATGAATTTTGCTGGATCGTTGACTTCCCTATGTATGAAATAGGAGAAGAAAGCGGACAGATCGAATTCTGCCACAATCCTTTCTCAATGCCTCAGGGCGGAAAGAAAGCGCTTTTGGAAGAGGATCCTTTAACAATCAACGCTTACCAGTACGACCTTGTTGTAAACGGTATTGAATTATCATCAGGTGCCGTTAGAAACCATGATCCCGAAATCATGATTGAAGCATTTAAGATTGTAGGTCTTGGTGAAGATGCGGTTAAGGCTAAGTTCCCCGCTATGTACAATGCATTCTGCTACGGAGCTCCTCCGCACGCAGGTATTGCACCCGGTGTTGACCGTATGATTATGCTTCTTACAGCCGATCAGACAATCCGTGAGATCATTCCTTTCCCTATGAACAAGAATGCTCAGGACTTAATGATGGGTTCACCTTCAGAGGTAGACAAAAAGCAGCTTGACGATGTTCACATCCAGGTTGTGTTACCTAAGAAAGAAGATTAATACAAAAATAAAACGCAGGATGAAAATCCTGCGTTTTTTTAATTCAAAATTATTCGTTAAAAAGTCCTTTTGTGATATCAAAGATTACTTTGTAGATATCCTTTGAAAACTTTATCTTTTTATCATCAGTGAGTTTGCCCGAAAGAGCATAAACAAATGTAAGCTTTGTTAAATAAGAGTTTAAAACAAGATTACAGTGGGCTGCGTTTGCCTGGGACTGACTTGATTTACCCTCCATAGCCTTAAAGGTTTCTTTGGTTATTTCCATGGGCTTATCAAAGAGCCATTTATTGTACTTACTTAAAACCTCATCGTCATGAACCTGCTCAAGCATCAATACTCTTAAAACCTTATTAAAATAGGGGTCAAAGAGGTATTTTGTGATATAGATGTTTGAAAGCCAGTCAAAAGAAGAAAGATCCAAAACAGCCTTTACTTCTTCCGATTTTGGAATGGCATCAATGATTTCTTTAAAGATTACTTCAGCTTTCTCTTCAAATTCATCCAAGATGTTATCTAAGATTTCATGCTTGCTCTTAAAGTGGTGATAGAAGGAGCTCTCTTTGATTCCCACAGCCTTTGCCAAGTCTCTTATGGATGTGCTTTCATATCCATGGTCTGAAATAAAGTCTAAAGCTGCATCTTTTAAAAGTTGCTTAGTGTTTTTCTCTTTCATTTCGTAACCCTTTCAAATAGTTTTTGTCCCCAAATTCATATTATCTAACACCTGTTAGAGTGTCAATAAACCCTATTTAAACTTTACATCCATATATGCTTTTATTTCTTCCACACACTTTTCAAAGCCAAGCTTTGATGAATCAAGGCATAGATCATAGTTTCTTGCATCCGTCCACTGACGTTTGGTGTGAGAGTAGTAATAGTCGGCTCTTGCCTTGTCTGTCTTTATAATATACTTTTCAAGCTCCTTTTTGCTCATGGAGTGTTTCTTTCCTGCCTGTTCAATAAGAAAATCCATGGGAGCGTGGACAAATACGCTTATTACATCGTCTCTGTCTTTTAAAATGTAATCGGCGGCGCGGCCTATAATAATGCAGGATTCTTTTTCTGCCAGATCCTTAATTATTTTAGCCTGATAGTTAAATAAGTTTTCTTCACCGGTAAAGCGTGAATCCGATGGATTTAACACCTTTCCGCCGTAACGTTTTTTCTTAAAAAGCCTAAAAAACTTTCCCGATTTTTCATCTGCGTTTGCAAATAAAGCTACGTTAATTCCGCTTTCTTCAGAGGCCTTTGTAATGAGGTCTTTATCGTAATATTCTACGCCAAGCTCTTTGGCAAGCATCTGTCCGATGGTGCGTCCGCCGGAACCGTATTGCCTTGCGATAGTGATAACGAATTTTTTCATTTAAGTGCCTCCTTATTCGCCCAAATAAGCTTTCTTAATGGAATCATCGTTTAAAAGATCTTTAGCATTTCCTTCAAGCACGATTTTGCCTGTTTCAAGAACGTAAGCTCTGTCTGCAATGGATAAAGCTTTCTTTGCGTTCTGCTCAACCAGTAAAACAGTGGTGCCGCTTGCACTTACTTCTTTTATAATATCAAAAATCTCATTAACAAAGATAGGAGATAAGCCCATTGAAGGCTCGTCCATAAGGATGATGGAAGGATGGCTCATTAGGGCTCTTCCCATGGCAAGCATCTGTTGTTCGCCGCCGGATAGTGTTCCCGCAAGCTGGTTCTTTCTTTCCTTAAGGCGAGGGAAGCGTGTATAAACCATTTCAAGGGTTTCTTCAATTTCCTTTTTGTCTTTTCTTGTGTAAGCCCCCATTTTAAGGTTTTGTAAAACGCTTAACTCCTGGAAAACTCTTCTTCCTTCAGGCACATGAGCCATGCCCATACTTACGATTTTGTGCCCCGGTACGCCTGTTATATCTTTTCCTTCAAATGTAACCGTTCCTTTTGAAGCCTGTATAAGGCCGCTTACGGCGTGAAGAGTGGTGGTCTTTCCCGCACCGTTTGCACCGATAAGGGCAATTACTTCGCCTTTATTTACTTCAAAATCTATTCCTTTAATTGCCTCGATAACGCCATAGTGTACGTGGAGGTCTTTTACGCTAAGCATCGCCATTTCTATTCTCCTAAATAAGCCGTAATAACTTCGGGATTGTTTAAAACTTCCGATGTGGGGCCTTCGCAAAGCACGCGGCCAAAGTTTAAAACAGTAAGTCTTTCGCATATTCCCGAAACTAACTTCATATCATGCTCAATCAAAAGAATTGTTAAGTTAAAGTTCTTTCTTATAAAAGAAATTGTATCCATCAATTCCTTTGTTTCGTTGGGGTTCATGCCGGCAGCGGGCTCGTCTAACAATAAAAGCTTTGGATTTGTGGCAAGGGCTCTTGCTATTTCAAGCTTTCTTTGCTTACCGTAAGGAAGCTGAGAGGCTTTTAAATCGGCTTCTTTGTCTAAATCAAATACCTTTAAAAGCTCCATTGCCTGTTCGTTCATTTCTTTTTCCACTTTAAAGTACTTTGGAAGCCTTAAGATAGCTGCCAATGTGGAATATTCAAATCTGTTATGTAAACCAACCTTAACGTTATCCAAAACGCTCATATCAGAAAAGAGTCTTATGTTTTGGAAGGTTCTTGCAATACCTTCTTTATTGATGGTGGTGGTGGGCTGGCCCGTAATGTCTTTTCCGTCTAACTTAATGATGCCGACATCAGGCTTATACACGCCTGTAAGTAAGTTAAATACTGTGGTTTTGCCGGCTCCGTTAGGCCCGATAAGGCCGTATAATTCACCTTCGTTAATGGTTAAATTAAATTCATCAACGGCTCGAAGTCCTCCGAATGAAATGGATAAGTTGTTTACAGAAAGCATTTCTTTAGCCATTACTGTACCTCCTTTTCATCCGTTTTCTTTTTAAAGATATTGATCTTTGAAAGAAGAACATCTCTTTTTGCCCTTGCTTGAGGGGACCAGTTTATAAGCATCATTGCGATTAATACAACCGCGTAAATAAGCATACGATAGTTACTTAAGAAGCGAAGCTTCTCGGGTAAGAGCACCAATATAACCGTTGCGATAACGGAACCTCTTATATTTCCGATTCCGCCAAGCACCACGTAAACCAAAATCATGATTGACATGTTGTAGCCAAAGTTTTTGCTTGATGAAGCAAGAGTGGAGAGTGAACTTGCATAAAGCACACCCGCAACACCTGCCAAAGCCGCGGAAATAGTGAAGGCAAGCATCTTATACTTTGTAATGTTAATGCCTGTAGCTTCAGCTGCAATTCTGTTATCTCTAATAGCCATAACCGCACGTCCTGTGCGTGAATTAACTAAGTTTAAAACGATAATCAAAGTAATGAGCACTAAGATTACGCATGCCGTAAAAGAAACCGTAAAGGAAAGACCTGTGATTCCTAAAGGTCCCTTAATAATCATTTCACCCGAATCTTCCATGTTAAGAGCTGCCTGATCCTTTAATGAAATGTGAAAGCCCTTTGAATCCTTTCCAAGGAAAACCGCTGCGCAAACGTTTTTAATGATTTCTCCGAAGGCCAAGGTTACGATTGCAAGATAGTCGCCTTTAAGTCTTAAAACGGGGATACCGATTAAGAATCCGAATATTCCTGCGAGCAAAGCGCCTGCCACGATGCAGATAAGAAGTAAGAGGGGCTTAAAGGTAAGCACAGATCCTAACGTCTTATAAAGGATGGCACCGGTAAACGCGCCGATACACATAAAGCCTGCGTGTCCTAAGCTTAATTCGCCGAGGATACCAACGGTTAAGTTTAAAGAAACCGCCATTATGATGTAATAGCAAAACTGGATAAGGAGTCCCTTCATGGAGTTTGACATTACACCGCCCATAATAAGTGACTGGCAAATAAGATATGCCACAATCACGATTAAATAGGTTATTGTATTTTGTTTAAAGGTTTTGTCGGAGTTAAATTTGTTTATTAATGTTTTCATGCTGCCTCCTTAGACCTTTTCCATTATTTTCTTTCCAAGTATTCCCGTGGGCTTTACAAGTAACACGATAATCAAAGCCGCAAAAACGATTGCATCGGATAACTGAGTGGAAATGTAAGCCTTTGCAAGGGTTTCAAGAATACCTAAGATTATGCCGCCGATAAAAGCTCCGGGAATTGAGCCGATACCTCCGAATACCGCCGCAACAAAGGCTTTTATACCGGGCATTGAACCTGTATAGGGTGTTAATGAAGGATAGGATGAGCAAAGAAGCACGCCCGCAACTGCAGCAAGGGCAGAGCCTATAGCAAAGGTAAGAGCGATAGTGGCATTTACGTTTATTCCCATTAAGGATGCAGCACCCTTATCTTCCGATACCGCAAGCATAGCCTGACCTGCTTTTGTTTTTCCTACAAATATCGTTAACGCAGTCATAATGACAATGCAAAGAATGATTGTAACCAAGGTCTCGCCTGTAATTGTAATCTGTCCCTTAAAAAGCTTTACGGGGGGAAGATTTATCACTGATTTAAACACCTTTGCATCCGCACCGAATAAAATGAGGGCCAAGTTTTGTAAAAGGTAACTTACACCGATTGCGGTAATAAGCACCGCAAGAGGAGAGCCCGCATTTCTTAAAGGCTTGTATGCGATTCTTTCAATTGTGATTCCAAGGAAGGTGCAAAGAAACATTGCAATAAGCACTGTGACAAGAGGGTTAAAGCCAAGGGCGCTTGTGATTAAAAATACAGCGTAGGCACCCACCATGATGATGTCACCATGTGCAAAGTTAAGCATCTTGGCAATTCCGTAAACCATGGTATAGCCAAGGGCGATTATGGCATAAACGCTTCCAAGGCTTATTCCGTTAATGATGTTTGTAAGAAAACTCATAATCTAATTCCTTCTTTATAATGTTTAGAACAGAAAATATATCTTTTTAATTATAGCACGTGATATTTATTCATTAAAGAAAAAACTTAAGGTCTGCAATTTAAAACAAACAGTGGGAGCTGCTTATGCAACTCCCACCGCCATTGTGGATTAAATGATTAGTCAAGTACTACGTATTCGCCGTTTTTGATTTCTACAACGATAGGAGCCTTGTTAGGTTCACCGTCGGCACCCCATGTGATGTCTGAACCGGTAAGACCTGTGTAAGAGATCTCTGTCATTGCTTTCTTTAATGCGTCGCAGATTTCAGCGTTTGAAGCAGCGGGAGTGATGTTTGCCTTCTCGATGGCAGCCTTCACGATGTACACTGCGTCATAAGCATCTGCAGCGAACTGGTTGGGTGTAAGTCCGTTACACTTAGCTTCATAAGCCTTTACAAAGGCCTGTGTCTTTTCATCTGTAGAAGATGTTGAGAAAGGTGTCAAAAGAAGAACGCCTTCAGCAAGTGAAGTATCAAAACCGTCAAGTCCCAAGATTCCGTCAAATCCGTCGCATCCGAATACTGCGATATCAATGTCTTTCTGAGCGGCCTGGGCTAAAATGTTTGAAGCATCCTGGTAGTAGATAGGTAAGAAGAGTAAGTCTGCACCTGAATCTACTGTAGCCTGAAGCTGTGTGGAGAAGTCTGTGTTAGAGTCCTGTGTGTAAGCTTCCTGAGCAACTACTTCAAAGTTCTGGTTTGCTGATTCTTTTACAAAGTTATCTTTAATACCTGATGAATAAGGATCGGAGTTATCAAAGATGATAGCTACCTTTGTTGCAAGGTTCTTTGCACCGATGTACTTAGCAGCTTCAGTACCCTGGTTAGGATCTGAGAAGCAAACACGGAATGCATTGTCCTGTGCGATAGCTTCTGTTGCTGTAGCTGAAGGAGTAAGCATAAATACGTTGTCTGCCTTAGCCTTGTCTACAACTGCGATACAGGGAGCGGAAGTAACTGTTCCTACCAAAACCTGCATCTTTTTATCTAACAATGTGTTGTAAGCGTTAACTGACTTTTCGGGATTGTGTTCGTCATCTTCAAATGAGAATTCAATCTTGTATCCGTTAATACCGCCTGCTGCGTTGATTTCGTCAACAGCGATCTGTGCGCCGTTCATAACGGCCTGTCCGTAAATAGCAGCGCCTCCTGTGATAGGTCCGATACCGCCGAATTTAAAGGTATCGCTTGATGATGCGCCTGCACCGCATCCGCTTAATGAAGCTGCAACCATTGATACAGCTAAAACTAAGCCTGCAAATTTCAAACTTTTCTTCATAACAATTCCTCCTAATATCACTTTCATGTTTCAAAGTGTTAAATTGTTGTTGGTAAGCATATTAATACAATTCTTTCACTCTGTCAAGGTAAACTTTTACAGTGCGACACTTTTATACGTTAAATCGCAGGAATGTTAAAAGTATTGAAAGGAAAGTGATAAAAAATTATAATTAAGGAAATTACATCTATGGGGTTTAAATATGATTTATATAGTGATGCTTATTATTTCCATGTTATATGTGGCAGATTTAATATTGCTGGTTCCAAAGTACACTCTTTGTAAATACGACCACACGCCTAGAAGGAAGAAGCTTTATTGGAAAGCGGCTTGTATCGGCGTGCCGTTACTTGTGTTTCTTGGTACACTGATTCTTTCTTATATATGGAAAGAATTTGATTATAAAGAGTTGTTTCTTTTTATAGGAATGCTTCTTTGCGCCGTTGGTGACATAGTATTGGAAATTCGCTTTTTACGAGGCGGCATTTTGTTTTTGGCAGGCCACCTTGTATACGTAGCTTCCCTTATTTATATAGGAGGGGGCTTTAATATAGTTTCTTTGTCCGTATATGTGGTTTTGGCCCTTGCCGGCGTAATCTTAACCTTAAAAAAGCTTGGCAAAAAGTATCGCGCGGCGTTACTTATCTACAACTTCGTAATAAGCGCCACCTTCGCCTTATCGGTTTCTCTTATCTTTTCCTTTAAGATTGAAAACATGATCCTTGGCGCCGGAGCATGCTTCCTTGTAATTTCCGACTGGCTCCTTGCCAGAAACAAAGTCTTTAAGACAGGGTATTACTGGTCCTTGCTTTCTTTGGTCTTTTACTTTGGCGGCCAGATACTTATCTCGATTTATCCGTTTTTAAATAAATAGTACTTGATTTACATTCTTTTATTTTATATTGTTTATTATGATGTTTCGGCCGTTTCCGGCCGAAACCGATTTTAAAGATTTCAAGTTTTAAAGATTTCATTCTTTAAAGATTTCAAGCGGAGTGCCGTTCCCGGCACTGCGTTAAGCCTTTTACAAGGCTACAATCTCATTTTTTAATGATGCTTCGGGCTTTTGATGTTTCGTTTTTTTGATGTTATGGGTTCTTTTTGACTAAAGGGGGGGTAGCTTTTTTATTTAGTCAAAGTTTCTTTCTCTTTGTTTTGCCGCTTCTGTGGCTTTTTTGACTAAGCACGCTTTGCACACTTGATTTAGTCAAACAAATCGACCTTTCTGCGATGTCCTCAAAGCCTGTTTTTGACTAAATGAAGAACCACAGGGGCTTTTAGTCAAAAAAATAAAAAAAATTCTTGCCGTAAGGTACTGAGTTTATGACTAAAGAGAAGAAAGAAACCGCTTTTAGTCAAAACTGAACTTAAATATGAGCTGATTATCAAAGAAATCGTTGACTAAATTAATGTCATTAGCCGTGTTTAGTCAAAAATGTTGATATTTCCACCCTCTTTTCAGGGGAAGTGGACACGGATGAGTCGGATGGTCGCGGGGCTACCATAGAAAAGAAACTAATTAACCTATAAAGGAGACAAGATGAAAGAGATTCTTAAACTTATGAATCAAAGGGCTGCACTTCTTAGGCAGGCAATTAAGAAAGCACAAAAGGAGGAAGGTACATTCCCGGAGGGGCACCTAAGGATATCTGTGGATAAAGGATATTTAAGATGCTATCAGGTCACGGAACTGGGAGATAACTCGGGAAAGTATATTTTAAAGAAAGAAAGGTCAAGGGCTTCAAAGCTTGCACAAAAGGATTACAACAGTGACTTTCTAAAGGTGGCAAGTAAAGAACTTGAAAGGCTTGAAAATAATATTGAAGTGTTATCTAAAGAAAACGCCGATATTGCCTTTGAGAATCTCTCAATCGAGCGGCAACGCCTCATTTCCCCATACATCTTAAGCGATGATCAATATGCAGCAGAATGGGAGAAAAGAAACTATTTAACAAATCAGTATTTACCTGAAGATAAGCGATACGAAACAAAAAAAGGAGAAATGGTGCGCTCTAAGTCTGAGTCGATCATTGCAGATATTTTATGTGATTTAGGAATCCCGTATCATTATGAGCAGGTCCTTAAAATGCGAAACGGAACAGTGTATTATCCTGATTTTACCATTCTTAACAAGAAAACCCGAATGGAAATGTATCTTGAACACCTTGGGCTTTTGGATGAAGAAGGCTATAGGAAAAGCAATTTAATAAAGATGGATGAATACAGGGCGAACGGGATTTATATCGGAAAGAATCTGCTTATCACATATGAAACTAAAGATTCTCCGTTAGACATAAAAGGAATTCGGCAGATGCTTTATGATTTGTTTGTAGAATAGGTGTAAAAAGAAACCGTAATGAAGCAAGCGCTGTAAGGAAATTAAAGTGATTCCTTGACTAAACCGCATGAGTAATGCTAGAATTGCAATTAGTGTTAGCGGTTTAAATCGCTAAAGCGATGACTGAAAGGTGGTTTTGCGATTTGGAAAAGAAAATTATGCTTGGAAACGCGGCCATAGCAAGAGGCGCGTACGAAGCAGGCGTTAAGGTTTCCGCAGCTTACCCCGGCACTCCCAGTACCGAGATAAGTGAAAACCTTGTTAATTATAAGGAAATCTACAGTGAATGGAGCCCTAATGAAAAGGTTGCCTGTGAAGTGGCAATCGGTGCTTCTATGGCGGGTGCCCGCTCAATGTGTTCGATGAAGCACGTTGGCTTAAATGTGGCAAGTGACCCGCTTTATACTGTATCTTATATAGGGGTAAACGGCGGCATGGTGCTTGTTGTTGCCGATGATCCCGGTTTATATTCTTCTCAAAACGAGCAGGATACCAGAATGATTGCAAAAGCAGCAATGGTGCCCGTTATTGAGCCTTCAGATTCTCAGGAAGCAAAAGATTTCATTAAATATGCTTTCGATTTATCCGAAAAGTACGATACCCCCATTATCATGCGCACCACTACGCGCCTTGGCCATTCCCAAGGCTTGGTTACGTTGGAAGAAAGAGTGGAGCCTAAAGATAAGCCCTATGAAAGAAACTCAGCCAAAAACGTTATGATGCCCGCAATGGCAAAGAAACGTCACGTTTACGTTGAAAAGCGTTTAAAAGAAATGGCAAAAGACGGGGAATCGATGCCCATTAATAAAGTTGAGATTAACGATACAAAGCTTGGATTTATCACAAGCGGTATCCCTTATCAATATGTAAAGGAAGTTTGTCCCGAAGCTTCCGTATTAAAGCTTGGATTGTTAAATCCCCTTCCTATGGGATTGATCGAAGACTTTGCAAAGAAAGTCGATAAGTTAATTATATTTGAAGAACTTGAACCCGTTATAGAAACGGCCGTTAGGGCAGCGGGAATTGATTGTATAGGTAAAGAAGCCTTTACCGTACAGGGCGAGTACAGCGCAAATATGCTAAGGGAGTATTTAAAGAAAGAAGTTAGTGTTAAGGCTCCCGCAACAGTGCCTAACCGTCCTCCTATTTTGTGCCCGGGATGCCCTCACAGAAGCGTCTACACAGCCCTTAAGAATTTAAAGATTCACGCAGCGGGGGATATCGGATGCTATACCCTTGGTGCAGTATCACCTTTAAATGTGGTTGATACCGCAGTTTGTATGGGCTCATCAATTTCTTCACTCCATGGTATGGAGAAAGCAAGAGGAAGAGAATTCATTAAGGATTGGGTAGCTGTTATCGGCGATTCAACCTTCTTACATACCGGTGTTAACTCCCTTATGAACATGGTTTATAACAAAGCAACCGGTACGGTTTTGATTTTGGATAACTCAACAACCGGTATGACGGGCCATCAGGACCACGCAGCTACAGGTAAAACCTTGATGGGAGAGCCTACTTACGCAATAGACATTTTTAATTTGTGTAAGGCTATGGGTATAGAAGATGTAAAAGAAGTTTCTTCTTTTGACCAAAAGGCACTTACGGAAGCTATAAAGGATTCTTTAAGCAAAGAAGAGGTTTCTGTTATTTTGTGTCAGGCTCCCTGCGCATTACTTAAAGGAATGAAATTCCCTAACGTATGTAAGCCTGTAAGCGAAAAGTGCAAAAAGTGCGGCGCCTGCTTAAAGCCCGGTTGTCCCGCACTTACAAAAAACGAAGACGGAACAATTTCAATAGATACAAACATGTGTAACGGTTGCACACTTTGCAAACAGATGTGTAAGTTTGATGCAATCGAGTGTGTGGAAAGGTAGGCCGCGATGGAGACAAAGAATATTATGATAGTCGGCGTAGGCGGTCAGGGTACCTTGCTTACAAGCCGAATTTTAGGTGGAATAATGCTTGGCGCAGGATACGATGTTAAGATGTCCGAAGTTCATGGAATGGCCCAAAGAGGCGGATCGGTTGTTACCTTTGTTCGCTACGGAGAAAAGGTATATGAACCTATCGTTGAAGAAGGCACCGCTGATGTGCTTATAGCTTTTGAAAGATTGGAAGCATTAAGATATGCACACTTCTTAAAAAAGGACGGAGTCTTAATTGTAAACGACCAGCGTATCGATCCCATGCCGGTAGTTACGGGAGAAGCCAAGTATCCCGAAAACATAATTGAAAATCTTTCAAAAGACGTAAAGGTTTATTCAATCGATGCCATGGGCGAAGCAATGAAGCTTAATAACGCGAAAGTATTTAATATCGTGGTGCTGGGCCTTGCTGCAAAGCATATGGATTTTAAAAAGGAAGAATGGCTTAAAGTGATAGAAGAAACCGTTCCGCCTAAGACAATTGATATTAACAAAGCCGCTTTCATTAAAGGATTCGAATTTTGAGTCCCAAACGGGGAGTGGGAGACCACCGTTTGGGGCAATAAAAGTTTATCCCGCAACTAATTAAAAGCGAGGAAAATAAAATGAAAATCTGGAATGAAGCAAAAGAATGTATGAGCCGTGATGAACTTAGTGTTCTTCAGGGAGAAAGACTTAGAAAGCAAGTTAATTACGTATATCATAACGTTGAATACTACAGAAAGAAAATGCAGAATGTGGGCTTAGAGCCGGGAGACATTCGAGGATTAGAGGACTTAGAAAAGCTTCCTTTTACCACAAAGGATGACTTAAGAGACACCTATCCCTTTGGATTATTTGCAGCTCCCCAGTCTGAAATCGTAAGAATTCATGCATCAAGCGGTACCACAGGCAAAGCAACGGTAGTAGGATACACAAGACGTGATATTGAAATATGGTCTGAATGTGTTACAAGAGCGCTTACTCAGTGCGGTGTAGGTAAAAACGATATCGTGCAGGTAGCTTACGGATACGGCCTGTTTACAGGTGGCCTTGGCGCTCACTACGGAGTAGAAAACGCGGGAGCAACCGTAGTTCCCATGTCTACAGGTAACACAAAGAAACTTATCACCATGATGAAAGACTTTAATGCAACCGCAATCATGTGTACTCCCTCTTATTTACTTCACATTGCGGAAACACTTGAAGAAACCGGTGATATAAACAACATTAAGCTTCACGCAGCAATCTGCGGAGCAGAGCCTTGGACCGAAAAAATGAGACAGCAGATTGAAGAAAAGCTTCACGTAAACTGCTTTGACATTTACGGACTCTCAGAAATCATGGGCCCCGGCGTTGCATGCGATTGTATTTATCACAAAGGATTACACGTTCAGGAAGATCACTTCCTTCCCGAAATCGTATCAAGAGATACATTAAAGGCTATCCCTGACGGAGAACTTGGTGAACTTGTATTTACCACTCTTACAAAGGAAGGTATCCCCCTTATAAGGTACCGTACAAAAGACTTAACAAGTATCGACAGAACTCCCTGCGAATGCGGACGTACAACAGCCCGTATTGCTCGTTTTAAAGGCCGTTCAGACGATATGCTTGTGCTTAGAGGTGTTAACGTATTCCCTTCACAGATTGAAGCGGCCCTTCTTGAAATGGATGGAATCTTACCTCACTACATGATTGTTGTGGACAGAGTCAATAATCTTGATACAATAGAAGTACAGGTAGAAGTTGAAGAACGCTTCTTCTCCGATGAAATCAAAGAGCTTGAAAAACTTACAAAGAGAATCGAAGGTGTTATAAAGACGGCCATTGGTTTAGCGGTTAAAGTAAAGCTTGTTGAGCCTAAGACCTTGGCAAGAGCAGAGGGTAAGAGCGTTCACGTAGTCGATAATCGAGTATTTGACTAAACGGGGGTTTTCTTATGTTTATAAAACAAGTATCTGTATTTTTGGAAAACAGCGCAGGAAGGCTTCAGAGTGCGCTTCAGGTTTTAAAATCAGAAAACATTAATATCGTTTCTTTGAGTTTAGCCGACACAAACGATTACGGCATGCTTAGAATGATAGTAGCCGATGCGGAGAAAGCAAAGGAAGCGTTAAAGGCAGCAGGCTTGTCTGCGCACCTTACAGACGTTGTAGCTATTCGCTTGCCACATACAGTAGGCTCACTGCAGGACGTACTTTTGAAAGTCGCAAATGCAGGCATTAATGTAGAGTACATGTATGCTTTATCCACTAAAGATGAAAAAGCCTGCATAGTAATTAAGCCTGAAAATGCTAAAGACTGTAGCGATGCACTTAAGGATTTGAACTTAGACTACTTAACAAACGAAGAAATACAAAACTTTTAAGATTAAAAAGCCCGACTTATGTCGGGCCTTTTTAATGTAAACAGACGGTTGCGTGCTTTTAAAATGCTCTCGTAGTAAAATTTATTTTGCGAGGAGGAATTACCTATGGAAACTAAAGAAGTGCTATATGAATTAAGAACAAAGAATGGATTTTCTCAGGATGACTTGGCTGAGAAAGTATATGTAACAAGGCAGGCGGTTTCACGCTGGGAAAACGGGGAGACGGTGCCAAATACAGAGACATTAAAATTACTTTCAAAAGTATACAACGTTTCAATCAATACATTGCTTGGATCCCCTAGACAATTATTCTGTCAGTGTTGCGGAATGCCTTTGGAAGATACAATCATCGGTAAAGATAAAGACGGAACGCCAAACGAAGAGTACTGTCAGTGGTGCTATGCCGACGGCACATTTATGTATCATGACATGGATAGCTTAATTGATGTGTGCGTGGGAAACATGGTTAATGAAAACTTTACGGAAGATCAGGCAAGAGACTATTTAAAGCAGGAACTTCCGAAGCTTAACTATTGGAAGAAATATGACGAGCTTTCCGATAACGGAGAATTTGAAGAGTTTAAGAATAAACTTATAGATGAAATAAACGATCTTCATATTGAAGGCTTACCCAAGGTTAAAAGCTTAAACTCACTGGTGGGAAGCTTTGTTAATTTAGAGTATCCCCTTCCAAGCGGTGTTAAAGTTAAGTTTTTAAAGGATGATGTTACGTATCTTGGCAACCAGTTAGAGTGCGAATTTGGCGGAGACAGGTGCTTTGGTATCCTTGCATGCATGGACTTTATTATGGCTGTCACATATGAAGAAGGCGGCAAGAATCCCGAGCTTTTACTTTTTAAGAAAAGATAGTCGGATGCCTTCTTTAACGCATCATTAACCCCGATGAGTAAAATGATTGTATGGCTTTACTTTACTCATCCAGTAATTTCATAAAGTGGTGGCAGTATAAGCTTGACACGGAGGCATATGTAAATGTGCCTCATCCATTCGGGATGCCCACAGGCCCCGTTATTAAGAAATGGCAAGTCAAGATGAGCTATGCGGATAAATACAGATTCGGGGTACTTACGTATCCCGAATATTTAGAGTGGATGCAGGAATTAGCCGAAGAAGCCGCACAGGAAGAAAAGCCAAAGAAAAAGGCAGAATCAAATACCTTCTGGGCAAACGACGATGGAGAGAGAGAAAACCTCTCAAATGCCGATTACGAAAAGTTCTTGGCAGAAAATGCCATCAACGTTTCAAATAACACAACCCTTGATATCGACAGGATCATTAATGATGTAAGTTACGCAGAAGAGCCCAAAGAAGCCCTTACGGCTTCCGATGAGTTTGCAAACAAGCCTGCAGTTCAGGAATCCGAAGAAGATGTGGAAGCAAACATTCAAGCAGTGCTTACACAGTTAAATAAAGATATTCACGGCGACTCCGTTCTTACCGAAGATGAAATCAGAGCATTATTCGAAGCCGCCGGAAATTAAAACACCGAGGAAATGCGTCTTTGAAAAAAATCTGCAAATGCAATGTGGCATACAAATATGACGCTCCAGCGGAGGGCTGTTCAAATAAGGAGTATAAAACTTGAAGAAGGCTTTATCATCGTTATTAGTAATATTATTGATAATTACATTAACCGGGTGCACAGGCAAAGAAGCAGCAAAGAGTAATAAACTCGATACTGAGCACCTTGGACTTGAAGAAAAAAACGGCCAGATGTATAGCGAACCTGCTTCTGACACAGAATTAACCGAATCAAATATCGAAGATTGTAATCGTACTAACGAGGAGGTAGTTAGCCGTAACGAAGTAGTTCGGCCTGCTCTCGAATCAGAAGTAGAAGAAGCACAGAAAGTCGAAGAGAAAATTATCGAAGTAAAACCTACTTATGATGAATTAGTATTAGGTGACGTGATAGTTGGCAATACTGTCAAGTTCGGAAGATATGAACAGGATAATATATTAGACAACGGTCCCGAGGCAATTGAATGGAGAGTAATGAGTGTAGAAGATGGTTACGCGACACTTATTCCGGGCACTGCACTCATGTGCGGTGGTTTTGAAGATGTAAAAATATTGCCTCAGGAAATGTATAGTGAGGGATTTACAGAAGACGAAAAAAAACTTATTTCAGAATTTCATAACGTCATTGATAGAGATTTTCTTTCTAAATATGCGGGGCGACGTACAGATTATCTTTATGACGAAGTGTATAATCAGACATCAGCACTTACTTGCCTGACATCGTATAGTGATTATGCAGCTGCGGTTTATTATGCAGAGTACACTGTGCGCGGGTACTATCAGCCAGATGATTCTTATCAAGTAAGACATAAGTTTTTGTGCGGTAATGATAGAGTAGCTCGCTGGGTCGATGTTACAGGTGGACGTTATGACCCACCCCAAAATGTCCATGTGATTAGTATGGATCCATATGACCCAGACGGATGGGGAGCAATCTACCCTTACGTAGTAATTAAAACATCGGAATTATACGACAAGTAAATATTTATTATAAATAGAACGTACATTGCAAGAAATGGCATTCCTATAGTGAATGGAACAGCATGAATGAGTAAGGAGAGTGAAAGATGAGGATTGACGTTAAAACGATTCTGGAAAAACGTTTAGCAGAAAGTCTAGGATTGGATAAATATCAGTATATTATGGATCATGTGATGAATACGGATGTTTCTAAAGAATCAGTTTTTCAACGTACATTTAATGGATTTTATATCGTTCGTCGGAATGAGGAATGGAGACGGAAATATTACTCTTATTTTGAAAGTATCAAGCATACGCAACCGACTTTTGAAGAAATCCTTACATACTTGTATAAGAATACGGGAAATATAGAGTTGTCCTTTTCAAGTAAGATGCTAGCGACCATTCTTCCTGAAAAACCTATATGGGATAAATATGTTGTGAAGAACTTAAATATTAAGCTAGTAGGAAATACAAAGGAAGAAAAACTCAAAAATGCTATTTCTTTATATGATGAGATTGAAAAATGGTATCTGAATTATTTAGAAAGCGACGATGGAAAAGAATGTATTCGTGAATTTGAGCAGTATTTGCCAAATTATAAATGGGTTCATGATATTAAGAAGTTGGATACGCTTCTGTGGAGTATACGCTAAGAGAGCGTTTGGGTGTAATTGATTTTATATGAAAGACCAAGCAGAATATTTCAAGTTCCGAAGTTTACCTTGATGGATTTAATATAATAATGGCCCCGGGGACGAGGTTAGTGGACCATTATCATGAATATTAATGTGAACTCCTGTCACATAAAGTGGCAGGAGTTTTATTATCCATAACAACTTCTTTAAGTAATGTGATATGAAGAAGTTGTTGAACTTCTTTAAGTAATGTGATATAAAGAAGTTACAGAGGTGAGTGATATGAATTTCTTTTTTTCAAATGATATAAAGGCAATAAGAGAGATGCTTGGCCTGACACAGGCTGAGCTTGCTGAGAAGCTTGGCGTGCAGCAGATTACGATATCTCGAAATGAAACAGGGCAGACGGAACCATCCGAGAGGCTTCTTGAACTTGTTTATAGTTTTGCTTTTTCAAATAATATTAAGCTTGGAAAACTTAAGGAAATGCTGTGGCTTGAAAATTTAAAGCCCGGCCATAAACTTCTTTTGCATGGCGCAAAGAGCGTAATTGAAGGGGGGTTAAGCGTTCAAAAGAGCAGAACAAACAACGACTTTGGACAAGGGTTCTATACAGGGGAGAACTATGAACAAGCAGTTTCTTTTGTATCATCTTTTGACAGACCCTCAATCTACTACTTGGACTTAGATGCGAAAAATCTTAGATGCAAAGAGTATAAGGTAAATCGCGATTGGATGATGACAATCGCCTATTACAGAGGTACTTTAGATGATTATGCCGACCATCCTATGATCAAGAAACTTGTTGCAGAGTCGCGTGATTGCGATTATATCATTGCTCCGATTGCGGACAATAGAATGTTCCAAATAATTAACTCTTTTATTATCGGTGAGATAACGGATGAGCAATGCAAACATTGCCTGGCTGCAACAAACCTTGGGAACCAATACATTTTTGTAAGTGATAAGTCGGTTAAGAGACTTAAGATACTTGAAAGAAGCTATGTTTCTGATAATGAGCGTGAATATTACAGAAATCTAAAGATCGGGGACGCAAAGCTAGGTGAAGATAAGGTAAAACTTGCCAGGATAAGATATAGAGGAAAAGGCAGGTATATTGACGAAATACTGAAATAGAAAAGAAAGGGGATAGTGCGTATGATTAAAATAGACAGAGACGGATTACTGCTTTGCGAGCTTCAGGCTAAAGCATTTGAGTTATCAGTAACGCTTCAAAACACAAGCTCTGAGATTTTTGTAAGAAGATTCATGAATAGCAAAGTCGCTAAGGACATGGATAACCTTTCTTTTTTGCAGACCAACCTTCAACCTAAGGATATGCTTGAAAGGGTAGATGAGGAATATGGTGAATCCAATTATGGCTCAAAGAAATTTGCTGCGAATGAAATGTATTGGATAGGATATATTTACAGGTATTATGCATACACATACGGAAAGTCGTCACAGCAGATATATAAAACGCTAAAGCCCAAAGAACTTAGAGATGTTTATTTGCCTTATCATACGATGGACCCAGCACAGGCTATTGATAGAATCCTTGAATCAAAGGGAATATATAGCAATGTAGTTTGCGAGGAAACTGTACAATATGAGGTTTTTAAAAGAGTAAGACAGGGTAAATAAACTAATTGCGCTTGAGAATAAATCCGCATAGGGATATACTATCGAAGACTGACGAAAGCGCATATCATTGAGATGCGCTTAAAAAATAGGAGAAACATATTTATGAATTTTAAACTGACAGCACGCGGAAAACATCAACTTTTTACCAGCTATGGCGTGTTTATCATTAATGGTATGCTGGCATTGTCGATTGGCTCACTGCTTCCGTTTATACGTGATGCGAGAGGACTAGACTATGTCTTTGCAGGATTGCTTGTCTCTTTGCATTCAATCGGTAATTTGGCATCGAGCTTTTTGGCGGGGCCTGTTGCCGGAAAGATTGGACGAAAGAAAGGAATTCTTTGCTTTAACATTTTTTACGCAATTTCGTTTTTGCTTTTAATCGTGGGAAAAAGCAACCCTATACTTGCAATCGCCTTTTTCTTAACCGGTTTTACAAGAGGTGCGACAAGTAACTTCTGTAATTCGGTTGTAAATGACTTAGCACCCGGTAAGGCTTCAATCTTAAACGGTTTGCATGCGATGTTTTCGATTGGTGCGTTTTTATTCCCGTTAGTGCTTACGCTTATCACGGCAGGCGGAGCTGAGCGCTATGTCTATGCACTTATCATGATGATGATTCTTGGTATCATCAGTTTCCTATTATACCTGATGATTCCTGACCCTGATGTGGCGGGTAATGCTAAAGAAGAGGGAACGCCTGAAGTTAAAGAGGGCGGCGTCGGCTTTTTCAAAGAAGGCATCTTCTGGCTGGTGGTTCTGACCCTGTTTTTCTATCTTTGTGCGGAGCAGGGTGTCATCGGATGGATGGTAACGTACTTTTCCGATACCGGCTTTATCGATGAAAAGCTTTCACAGATTACGGCGAGTGTTCTATGGATTATGATTCTTGCAGGACGTCTCACCGTTGCTTGGGCATCAACAAGGATGGATAAAAGAAAACTGCTTCCCTATATGGGCATCGGAATCGTGTTGTTTTTCGTGGCACTGCTTTTTGCGCGCCAGACTGCACTGATTGTAATTTGCATCATGGGCTTTGGATTTTCCATGGCAGGAATTTATCCCACGGTAGTTTCTTTTACCGGAGATTTGATTCATAAGTATTCATTGGCATGGAGTTTTGTCCTTACGATGGCAAGTTTTGGGTCCATCATAATGCCCTCTGTCATTGGTTCAATCGCAGAGCATGCGGGCATCTATGTCGGCATGAGTTCGGTAGCGGTTGTGGTAATCTTAGACTTTGTGCTTATTCTGATTCTGACAGCATATGCCGGAAAAAAGAACGCAAAATAGTGGCCCACGGGGACGGGGTTAGCGGTCCATTACACAGGAGAAAAGATGATTCAGGATATATACCCAAGCAGACTTTATAATGAGTTTAAAAAGTGTGAGATAGAAGAAAACGATTATCTTCTAGTTTTTAATAAGGACGGAAAGGTTCTTATGAAGGAAAATGACGGAAGGCTCCTTTTTAGCACAAAGAAACAGATAGGAGACGTGGAAAATACATATCTTTTTTCGGTTGATGAGCAAAAGTATTTCCTTGCACTTGAAGGTAAAAGCGTAGATACCGCGGCTCTTGAGAAAGAGGGCTTTGTGTATCTTACGGTGAGAGAATTAAGAGACCATGCGGACGGGAATGAGATTTACGCAGGTTTTACCGCTTATCATCTTTGGAGATGGTACGCAGATAATAAATACTGTGGCAGGTGTGGCGAGCCCTTGAATCAGGGGGATAAAGAAAGAAGCCTTGTCTGCCCTAAGTGTGGCAACACGGTTTATCCAAGAATTAATCCTGCAGTAATTGTGGGTGTAAGAAAGGGCGATTATCTGCTTCTTACAAAGTATAAAAAGGGCTTTGCTCACAATGCTTTGGTGGCAGGCTTTACAGAAATTGGTGAAACTCTTGAAGGAACCGTTGCCAGAGAGGTAATGGAGGAGACAGGCATTAAAGTCAAAAACATTACTTACTACAAATCTCAGCCTTGGGGCATGGCTCAGGATATTTTGGTGGGATTTTATTGTGAAGTAGACGGAGACAGTGAAATCCACATGGATGAGAGCGAACTTAAATATGCCGAGTGGGTTAAAAGGGAAGACATTGTTCTTCAGCCAAATAACCTAAGTCTCACCAATGAAATGATGAGAATGTTCAAGGAGGGGAAGGATGGAGATTTTTGACGGCAGACCGGCCGATACTAATGGAAGGCTTGACAGGGAAATACGTACCTACGACCTTCTTGACAAGCTGGGAATCGAATATAAACGTGTGGACCACGAGAAGGCAATGACCATGGAGGCATGCCTTGAAGTGGATAAAACTTTGGGAACATATATGTGCAAGAATTTGTTTCTTTGTAACAGACAAAAAACACAGTTCTACTTACTTCTTATGCCCGGGGATAAGAAATTTAAAACAAAGGAATTATCAGCCCAGATTAATTCGGCAAGATTATCTTTTGCCGAAGCGGAGGATATGATTAAATACCTTGATATTGAGCCCGGTTCAGTTAGCGTAATGGGTGTAATGAACGATAAGGAGAACAAGGTTAAGCTCCTCATTGATGAGGATGTTCTGAAGGAAGACTATATCGGATGTCATCCTTGTGTAAACACCTCAAGTTTAAAGATAAAAATTGATGATTTGATGAATAAATTTTTGCCGGCAACCAATCACGAACCAAGCACGGTAACACTCGTTGGGGAGGATTAAAAAAGAAAAATGCTTGAGTTAATAAAATGGCAATGGGAAGAGGGCAGTGTGCTTTACAAGATTGGGCCATATACTGCCACAAACAAAATATTTGAGGCTGTCTGCCGGGAAGTTTGCAGATACTATAGCGGGAAAGAAAACATTAAGACCTATAAGAGAAAATTTAAGTGGACGGGGAAATATTTAAATTGCACGATAGCGTTTAATACTGCGCATTGGAATACATCCGGTCGGTCTGTATGCTTTGATCCTAGTGCGGTCATGTATTCAAATGACATAACCGGCATGGAAAGAAAAGGTCTTTTGAAAGATCTTAGGTTTAAATACCGCTCAATCTTCAATGTGTATGAGATTGACCAAACTATGTTCTATGAGATAATAGCCTATATAGACGAAATGCTTGATTGTGTAAGAACTTTTGACTCTTATGATGGTTTCAAAAGACTTATGGAAGAACATCCAAGGGCGTTTGAATGCGTTGGACTGGATGCCAATGGACGGATATTTCTGGATAAAATCAAATCAAGCGAGCAAAGCTAAAATGAAAAGCCCTTCCAATTTAGGAAGGGCTTATTTTTAATTCTTAGAAAAGAAACCAATCGCGATAGCGCCGGGGCCTACATGAGTGCCAATGGTGCTTCCGATTCTTGAGCGGATCAAAAGGTCGGTTTCATTGTCAATTAAGTATTTGCAGTCTTCGATGTACTGATTTAAAAGTGCATCGTTTAAACCGCTGTATCCAATTACTATCGGAAGGGATTTATCTATTCCTCCGTATTTTTCAATGAGTTCATTAAGCATATTTGTGGCGCATTTAGAGCCTCTGGCCTTTCCTGCAATCACAACCTTTCCTTCTTCAACCGTAACAACAGGCTTAATGTTTAAAAGTGCCCCTGCCCAGGCTGTGGTGGGAGAGATGCGGCCGCCTTTCTTTAAGTACTCCAAAGTATCAAGCAAAGCAACAACGCGTACACGTTTCTTTAATTCTAAAAGCGTCTCATATATTTCTTTTGCGGATTTTCCTTCGTCTCTTAACTTAGCTGCCTCTCTTAAAAGGCACTGCTGAGGAAGTGTAACCTGCAAAGAGTCTATTACATATACGTTTTCATATTCTTCTGCGGCAATGGCTGCATTTTGGTAGGTGCCTGATAATTCGTGGCTTAAGGTTATTACAATCACATCATCGCCTGCCTCTTTGGCCTTTTTGTATTCGGCCTCAAAATCAAAGGGCGGTACCTGAGATGTGGTTGGTAAAGTATCGTTTGAAACAAGTCTTTCGTAGAATCCGTCAACGCTTAACTCAAATCTGTCTTTAAAGGATTCTTCGCCGAAAGAAATTGTCATGGGAAGCAAAGTAATATTAAGTTTTTTAGCTTCTTCCAAAGTAAAGTCGGAAGATGTATCGGTTAAAATTCTAATCATGTTTTCTCCAAATCAGTTTAAGTTTTCGATTGCGTCGGCAATGGAGTAGACTTCATTAACAAAGGTATCAATGCGTTCTTCTCCGAGCTTTGAACATACCTTATTTAGAATGTTCAAAATGCCTTCGTGCTCTTTTTGATAAATCTCTGTGCCTTTCTGTGTAATTTGAAGGCGTATGCGCCTTTTATCTACAGAATCCTTAGCACGTGTAATATAGCCGGTTTCTTCAAGATCTGTCAGAACCTTGTTCACCTGAGATTTAAGCATACCCGTCTTTTCGATAATGTCGGTTGCAGTGATGAAAGAATCTGCTTCTGCGTGAGTTAAGATGTTCAAAATGAACACTTCTCTGAATGAAAGGTATTTCACCATTCTCTCATTTCTCACTACCGCTGAAAGTTTTAGCCAGGCGGTAAGCAACTCTTCACAACTGTCTGTATGCATAAATCTCCCTCCTCATAGTTTTGTCTCTTCACAACGTGAAATGGTTCACAAAGTGAACTATATTATGTTTATTTGGTTTTGTCAACATATATGTGCTAAACTGTTTATGGATTTACAATTGGCAGGTGTGGAATTATGTATCGTTTTGAGACTTTCCGCAGCCCCGGCACTTAACGAGCCGGACCATAGGGAACGGCGAGTTTAGTGAGCAGGCAGCTTTATTGCCTGCGGCCGCTGGTGCGAGGACTAAGCGAGAGCGGGTCGAAAAACAATACATAATTCTACGCCTGCCCAATATAGAAAAACCAATGGAGACACAATGGCTAACTTTACACAAAAGGCAATAAAAGAATCATTCATTAAATTATTAAACGAGCGTCCATTATCAAAAATAAGCGTTAAAGATATAGTGGAAGATTGCGGCATAAACAGAAATTCATTTTACTATCATTTTCAGGACATTCCCGCTTTGCTTGAAACAATTATTACAGAGCAGGCAGAAGAAATAATAAAGGAGTTTCCCGAGATTGAGTCTTTGGAAAAGGGCGTTGAAGTGGCAACGCAGTTTGCCATTCAAAATAAAATGGCCGTTTTTCATATATACAATTCCGTAAACAGGGATATGTATGAGCAGTACACCATGCGCCTTTGCAAACACGTGGTGGGAAGGTATTTGGAGGTTGCTTTTAAGGATGCTAACGTTTCTTTGGAAGATAAAGAACTTGCCATAAGAGTGATATCCTGCAGCTTGTTTGGCCTTGTGTATGATTGGTTAAGCTCAGGTATGAATGAAGAAAGGCCTGCCGACCTTATAAGGGTGTGCGAACTTTGTAAGGGAATCCCCGAAATGATAATTGAAAGAAGTAAAAACTAGACACTTAAGGGCATTTGCCTAAATTTTGGATAATTAAAAGTCTGTGTTCGAATTTCGAACGCAGGCTTATTTTTTGCCCATTTTTATAGGCCCGGTAAGGGAGTATTGTGTCAGTGTAGAAAGAAGCTAATCGGATTTAAGGAGGTGTAAATCCATATGAACAAAGAAACATTCAGAAACATACTTCCCATGAGAACGGCAAAGACAGGTTACATCGTTTTGTCTTTAGTTTTGTTTTTGATGGGCCTGTTTCTTTTGATATTTCCAAAGACACTCGGAAACGCTTTTGCCAATGTACTTGGCGTAGCGATGATACTTTTTGGAGTAATAAAAGTTATCGGATATTTTTCAAGAGACTTATTCAGACTTGCCTTTCAATATGACTTAGCCTTCGGAGTGCTTATAACACTTGTGGGAATCGCAACAATAGCAAGGCCTGATAGATTCTTAGAGTTTCTTTGCATGGCAATCGGGATTCTCATTTTGTCGGACGGACTATTTAAAATTCAGATGTCCATGGATGCAAAAGAATTTGGAATTCATAAATGGTGGCTGATCCTTTCTTTGGCAATAGTTGCCGGAGTATTCGGAGCCCTTCTTTTATTCAATCCCTCAGAAGGAAGCATTGTGATAATGAGACTTATCGGCATTGCTTTAATGGCTGAAGGAGTTATGAATTTAGCAACAGTTTTAACGGCTGTAAAGATTATAAAACATCAAAAGAAAGATGTTTTGGAAGGAGTGTACAGAGAACTATGAAATTTGCAAAAGGAGTAGTTAAATCCCGTGTAATCATATTGATCGTGGCAATTTCTTTAATAATCCCTTGTTTATACGGAATGCTTCATACAAGAATCAATTACGATATGCTTACCTATCTTCCAAAGACCATGGATACCGTCAAGGGCCAGGATATATTGATGGAAGATTTCGGTAAGGGCGCTTTTTCCTTCGTGGTTGTGGAAGGAATGAACAATAAAGACGTAAGTGCCTTAGCTGAAAAAATAAGAGGAATCGATCATGTAGAAACCGTTCTTTGGTACGATTCGTTTATGGATGTGGACATCCCAATGGAGATGCTTCCGGATAAGGTTTACGACCTATTTAATAAAGATGATGCCACAATGCTGGCCATTTTCTTTGATTCATCAACATCAGCGGATGTGACCATGGATGCAATTAAAAACATAAGAAGCGTCTGCAATAAAGGATGCTTTGTATCCGGAATGTCTGCACTTGTAACCGATTTGAAAGCTTTGTGTGAGCAGGAAGAACCTGTTTACGTAGGCATCGCGGTTGCTTTAGCTGCACTTTCCATGATGGTATTTCTTGATGGTTGGCTTGTTCCATTTGTTTTCCTTGCAAGTATCGGAATGGCAATTGTTTATAACCTAGGCTCAAACATCTTTATGGGTGAGATTTCATATATCACCAAGGCTTTGTCGGCAGTGCTTCAGTTAGCCGTCACAATGGACTATTCAATCTTCCTTTGGGATTCATACAACGAAAAACTTACGATGTATGACGATCATAAAGAAGCCATGGCCTACGCAATAAAAGATACACTGACATCGGTTGTGGGAAGCTCCATAACAACAGTAGCAGGCTTTATAGCTCTTTGCTTTATGACCTTTACCCTCGGCGCTGACTTAGGAATCGTAATGGCTAAGGGCGTGCTTTTAGGAGTTATAGGATGTGTAACGATTTTACCTTCACTTATCTTAGTGCTTGATAAGCCCTTGCTTAAGACAAGACATAAACCCATTTTACCTAAGCAGGATAAGCTTGCAGGCTTGGTAGTAAAGATTTTCCCGGCTCTTTTGATAGCTTTCCTTGCAATCGTAGCTCCCGCTTACTACGGATATCATTCAACACAAAATGAAGTCTACTACGATATGGGCGCTTGCCTACCTCAGGATATAGAAGTTGTTAAGGCAAACAAGAAACTGGCTGAAACATTCAACGTAGCCTCCACACATATGCTTTTAACGGACTCAAAATTACCGGAAAAAGAAACCAGAGAGATGCTTAAAGAAATTGAAAGCATTGACGGCATCCAAAAGGTAATCGGAATGGAAACGGTTGTAGGTCCTTTGGTCCCTGAATCAATGATTCCGGAGAAAGTAACCGAAATGCTTGAGAGTGATAACTGGAAGCTTGTGCTTATTAACTCAGAATACGCCGTTGCAAGCGATGCGGTTAATGAGCAGATAAATGAAATAAACGACATAGTAAAGAAATACGATGAAAAGGGAATGTTAATCGGCGAAGCTCCCTGTATGAAAGATATGATTGAGACCACAGGTCATGACTTTGAAGTGGTTAACATCGTATCTATAGCGGCCATATTCATTATCATCATGGTTGTTGAAAAGAGCGCTTTACTTCCCGTCATTTTGATTACGGTAATCGAAACGGCCATCTTTATTAACCTAGGCCTTCCTCATTACTTAGGTCAGACCCTACCCTTCATAGCTCCCATCTGTATAAGCACCATTCAGCTTGGAGCAACGGTAGACTACGCAATCCTAATGACCACAAGGTATAAGACGGAAAGAAGAAACGGTCTTGATAAAAAAGAAGCCGTAAAGACAGCCCTTCGTACTTCAATAAACTCAATAATCGTAAGCGGCATGGGTCTTTTCTGCTCCACCTTCGGAGTAGCGCTTTATTCAAACATCGACATAATAAGCTCCATGTGCATGCTTATGGCAAGAGGCGCCATCATCAGTATGATCTGCGTAATATTTATTTTGCCGCCCTTACTTTTACTATTTGACTCGGCAATTATTCATACAACACTTGGAATGAAACAGAAAGGAGAGGTTTTATCATGAAAAAATCAATAAAAGCATTGATAGCAGTTACACTTACAGCTTCTGTTTTGCTTGGAAGCGGTGCTGTGGCATATGCGGCACAGAATAAAGAGGAGAGTAAGGCTCTTACAGAAGAAACGGTTTCTTTAGGTAAAGCAGAATCTTTAAACGAAGCGAAAACGGTTTCTTCAAACGAACAGGTTTCTTTTAACGAAGAAACGGATGCCCTTAGTAACGACGAAGTAGTATACGTATTCACCGACTCAGCGGGAAGCGTTACAAAGGTTATGGACAGTGTCTGGATTGAAGAGGATGAAGATAAAGTTCAGGACGCAAAGTCAGCAAATTTGCCTCTTGATGTGAAGGTTCAATATAAGCTTGACGGAAAGGTTGTTGAGCCTTCAAACCTTAAGGGCAAAAGCGGTCACCTTGAAGTAAATGTAAGCTTTGATAATAAGAGATTTGAGTATAAAGAAATAAACGGACAAAAAGAAAAGGTCTATGTTCCTTTCTTGGCAAGTACCGTTACGGCCTTAGACAATGAAAAGTTTTCTAATGTATCCGTATCTAACGGCCGTGTGGTTTATGACGGAGCAAGATATGCGGTTGTAGGCCTTGCACTTCCCGGACTTAAAGAGGATTTAAATCTTGATGCGGATAAAGAAGAAGTAAAAATCCCCGAAGAAATCACCATGGAAGCCGATGTTAAGGATTTTGACGAACTTGGAATGTATTTGCTTGTTTCAAACAGCGTATTCAGTTCTTTAGACTTTGATGCCACGGATAAGATGGAAGAGCTTCAGAGCGATTTATCAAAGATTGACGATGCTATGAACGCTCTTATAAACGGTTCCGATGAAATGTATAAGGGTTTGCTTAAATTATCAAACGGAGCGGGACAGTTAAACGACGGTATTATAAAGCTTTATACAGGACTTGATACAATCGATTCAAATTCCGATGACCTTGTAAACGGAGCAAAAGAAGTATTCAACACCTTGTTAAAGACAGCTTCTTCTCAGCTTGCAGCATCGGGAGTTAACGTAGGTAACCTAACAATCGATAACTATTCATCCACACTTAACTCAGTAATCTCAGGCGGCACAATCAAGAACCAGGCCAGAGAAAAGATTTCAGCCGAAGTTAAGAAAAATGAAGCACAGTTTAGAGCCGCTGCAAATCAAAAGGCAGAAGCCACAGTAAGAGAGCAGGTAGAAGCAGGCGTTAGGGCTAAAGTTGAAGCAATGGTAACAGAAGCAGTTAAGGGGCAGGTGGAAGCAGCTGCTAAGCAGGCAGCAGGAGTACCTAGCAAAGAAGCTATCAGAAATCAGGTTGCAACGGGCGTTGCACAGCAGGCAGGTTTAAGTGTTGATGAGGTTTTGGCAGATCCTGAATTGTCAGCACAGGTTGATGCAATTACGGATGCAAAGATTTCTGAAGCCAATGAGCAGATAAATCAGGCTGTTGAAGCCCAGATGGCATCAGATGAAATAAAGGCAACAATTGAAGCCAAAACAAACGAGAGGATGGCATCTGATGAAGTTAAGGCTCAGATTGAAGCGTTGGTAAATCAGAACTTTAATAGCCCTGAGGTTCAGGCCATGATTGATTCAGGTGTTACAACAGCCATGAACCAGTATGTTGATAATATGTTAAATACCGATGAAAGCATTAAGGGCCAAATCAATGAAGGCAACAAGAAAATTGCTGAGCTTAAAGCATCTCTTGATAACTACAATAAGTTTTATCAGGGAATAATCGCTTACACCGATGGAGTCGGCCAAGCTAAAGACGGAGCTAAGAAGATTTCTGATTCAATGCCCGAACTTATTAATGGTATCGCAACTCTTACAAACGGAGGTAAGCAGTTATCAGACGGACTTAATCAGTTTAACGATGAAGGCATTGTAAAGCTTAACGATATTGTTAACACCACTTTGGAAGGAATGGTAGAGCGTTTTGATACAGTAAAGGAAGTTTCAAAGGATTATGATTCCTACGCCGGAGAAGGCGAAACCAAGGAATCAGTTAAATTTATCTATAAGATTGAAAGTGCTAAATAAGTCTTTATCTCTCCTTTTATATATTTAATAAAGCTAGGTGTCCATTGTATATGGCTCACCTAGCTTTTAGTTTTGCTATAGTATCTGCGTATTCTTTTAAGGCATTCTTGCCTTCTTTACTGATGGAATAGATTCCCTTATCCACCTTTACAAACCAGCCATAGAAGTTATCCCTAAGAATAGTGGTGGCTTTTGAAACGCCCGAGGCTTTTGCTACATCACTTCCCTTACCGGTGCCACCAAGGCTATCAAGAGCAGATAACACAAGCAATGCATTTTCCCTATATTCTGTCATAAGCTTTGTGCGATGCACACCGCCAACATTGTTTTTAATCTTCCTTCTCTGAAATTCCTCTGATAGATTGAATCTCTTATCTTTATTTGAAATCTGATATTTAGAAAGCTCACTTACTATAGGCTCTGATACAATCTCAATATCCAAAGTCCGCTTTGACACCACAATAAGCCCGATTCCAAGGCGTTTTAAAAGATAAATCTTATTTTGAAAGCTTTTAGAGAATAAATCCTTGGGGCGAAAGATTCCGATAAACACGGTATCGGATACTTTCTGCCTTAAAGCAGCCTGAACAACGGCTTTAAAATCAAGGGATTGCTTTAATTCGACTGAGACGGAAGAACCTTCCTTTTCCATGTAAAGATCGATGTCGCACACTTCCCCGTCCGCCACATATCCAAATCCTTCAAAATATTCTTTTATAGGCTCAAACAAATCTTTTTCCATAAGGCCATTATACACTAAGCTTAAGTCAATATTGTAAAGATTTAGGATAAAAATCGTATTCTCAAAAGAATGATAAAAATGTATATTTAAAGAAAGAAACCTTAAGGGGGTTTACATGCAAAAAATAATCGATTTAAGCGGCGAGTGGCTTTGCGAATCAGAAGACGGAAGCATAGGAAAAATCGTTAAGCTTCCCGGCTCTTCATGCGAAAACGGCATAGGAAAGAAAACAGAATACTATAAAGAATATTCAAAAGAAGCCGTGAGAGCCCCAAGAGAAAAGTATGAATATATCGGAAAGCTAATCTACACAAAGACTATCGACATTCCAAAAGAGTTTGAGGGTACAGATCTTACCCTTTTCTTTGAGCGCATAAACATTTCTTCAAAGCTTTATATAGACGGCGTTCAGGTGGGAAGAGAGACAATCGGCCTCTCGACTCCTCACATATATAAAATAAGCGACCGAGTAAACGAAGAGGGTGAGTCCTTATTTAAAAGCCTTTCAGGGAAGCATGAAATTAAGCTTATTATAGACAATTCGGACCTCCTTCATATAGGAAATATGGCAAGCGGCTACAGCGTTGACACTCAGGGCTACTGGAACGGGTGCATCGGAAAAATGGAGCTAATCTCAAGGCCTCTAAACCATATTGAATCCGTTCAAGTCTTTACAGATGATAAAGAACTAAGAATCGCAACCGTAACAATCAGCGACAGGCATGTGCCCTTGGAAGTAAAGAAAGCGAAGCTTAAATACGAGATAACCCTTCCTAACGGTAAAAAGGTAAAAGAAACCACTCAGGAAATAGAGCTTTTTTCTAAGCGTCAAAGAAACTGGTTTAAACTCCCGATTTTAGATTCAGAAAAAGTGCTCTGGGATGAATTTGACACAGGACTCTATGAGTTAAAGGTCACCCTTCAAGCGGATGAAGAATCCTTTGAATACACCCAAAGCTTTGGCTATAGACACGTATTTGTAAAGGATAAAGAGTTTAGGATAAATGACCGCCTTTTGTCATTAAGAGGCACCATTAACTGCGCCCAGTATCCGCTTACAGGTTATCCTCCAATGGATAAAGAAACCTGGACAAAGCACTTTAAAATCTTAAAAGAATACGGTCTTAACCATGTAAGATTCCATGCCTGGTGCCCACCGGAAGCTGCTTTTTTGGCGGCTGATGAAGTGGGAATATATTTAGGAATCGAGATGCCTTTATGGCTAAACCGCGATGTAACGCCCTTTGAATTTGGGGATGACGACGCCCATGTTTCTTTCTTTAGAGAAGAGGCTTTAAAGATAATTAAAACCTACGGAAATCACCCTTCATTTGTTTTCTTTTCAAACGGCAACGAAAACCTTGGAGATTATGCGGCCCTTGAAACCATAATCGCTGAAACAAAGGCCATAGACAATCGCCACATTTATACGCTTACTTCAAATTTTGACCATCCCTTAAGCCCTTATGAAGACTATCTTTGCGCTTTTGAAATTCTTCATAACAAGGCCCGCATTCAGTTTTTGCATGATGAGGTTGAAAAGGGCACCTTTGTAAATTATGAAAAGATGAAAGAAACCGTGCCCGTTCCCTTTACTTCCTTTGAAGTTGGACAGTACTGCGTGTACCCGGATGTGGATATCATTGATAAATACACAGGCGCCATGCTTCCCGTAAACTTTGATGCCATTAAAAAAGAAATGGTTAAGCACGGAGTGTATGACAGGCTTAGAGAGTATGTTTTGGCTTCGGGAGATTTAGCCTGCAAGCTTTATAAAGAAGATATAGAAGCAGTGCTTAGAACCAAAGGAATGGGAGGCTTTCAGCTTTTATCCTTAACGGATTACACGGGGCAGAGCACCGCAACTGTTGGAATTTTAGACGTAATGTATGAGTCTAAGGGGATTATAGAGCCTAAAGAGTGGAGGGCATTTTGCTCTGAAACGGTACCCTTGTTTGAAGCAAAGCGCATATATAAAATCGGGGATACCATTAAGGCAAAGGTTTCTTTGTACGATGTATCAAAGAACGTAATAAAAGAACCTGTATTTGACTTAAAGATTGTTGATTACAAAGCTAACAAAGAAGTGTTCAAGGCTTCATATAAGAAAGAAGGGGATAAAACAAGCATAGAAATCCCCATTGATTTTGTAAAAGAAAACTCTTTGCTTAAGGTTTACATAAGTGTTAAGGGAGAAAAAGAATACACAAACTCATGGCGAATATTTGTGTATAAGGATGAAGAGGAAAAAATCCCTAAAGATAAGCTTGTATTCACAAAAGAAGAGTACGAGAAAGCAATTGAAAAGGGCGGCAAATACATAATCACCCCGGAATTCTTTAAAGAAGAGAAGCTAGCAAAGAATAGCTTTATACCCGTATTCTGGTCGCCGGTGCATTTCCCTTCAAAAGCTCCCGTAGGCTTTATGATTGATAAAGATAATCCGATTTTATCAAGCTTTCCAAGCGAAGAGTACGGAGATTATCAGTGGAAAGAACTTGTGGACAATTCGGTTTCTTTAGCCATAAAAGAAATTAGCGGTGCAAAGCCTATACTTGAATTTGTGCCAAACTTTACGGACAACGAGCCAAAGTCAGCTTTATTTACTTATAAAGAAGGAAAGGCAGAATTTGTATTCTGTGGCTTTGACTTAAAGTTAAACTCACTTCCCGCAAAAGCATTAAAGAAAAGCATTGTTAATTACATTAATGCATAAGAAAAGAGCGTACAGATTACTGTACGCTCTTTAAATATTTAGCTTTAATTATTCAGCTACTGTTGTGCCAACTTCGTCCTTAATGTCTTCGTAGAAAGCTGCCATTGTTGCCTGCATGTAAGGTCCAATCCAGATGTAAGCAATACCGAATGTAATTGTTCCGAGTAAGCACCATCCGATGAAGCTGAATTCTACACAGAAGAGTTTCCACTTCTTACCCTTCATTAAGTTCTTACTTGCTGTGATTGCTTCGCCACCTGTCATTTCAGGGTGATCCATAAGGATGTAGGGTGCCATGCTGTACTTGTATACTGCGATGATACCGGGGATGACGAAAAGCATGCTCCAAAGAAAGATAAAGATAGCCATCTTAACGTTGAGACCGATAGTTGCTGAAAAACCGGGCTTCTTGAATCCTTCAAAAAGGTTTTCGAATGTAACCTTCTTTTCACGGATTGTCATCATGAATACGTATGCAAGACCACACATTAAAGCTCCGCCTAAAACGATGGTACCTACTGCTGTAAAGCTAAGTGCGCCAAGCATTAAACCGTAAACGATAACTGCACCAATGGCTGCTCCCCAATTGCCACTGAGTGATTCTCTCGCGATCTGGCGATATTCTTTTGCTGACTTCATTTTTTGTTCTCCTTTATTTAGCAGATTTAGGGTATTTATAAAATTTTTATAAACCCATAGATGTATATTAATACAATTTTTTAAAAAAAGCGAGAAAAAATGTTGACATTGTTTCCAAAAGGGTGTATTACTGTATTAAGCGCTTAGTACAGTAACACAGCTACTATAAGGAGGGAAATAGTGATGTGGGAATTTACCAATGACCGACCGATTTATCTGCAGCTTATAGAGCAGATAAAGCTGCGGGTAATCAACGGAACCTACAAGCCGGGCGATAAAGTGCCGTCCGTAAGGGAAATCGCAATGGAAGCGGGAGTCAATCCCAATACGGTTCAAAGAGCTTTCTTGGAACTGGAGCGTAGCGGTATCCTAAGCACCCAAAGAACACTGGGACGATTCGTCACAGACAAGGAGTCCGACATTCAAAACAACAGAGATGACATGGCTAAGGAGCAGGTTGAAATCTTTGTGGGAAAGATGAAAGAACTCGGGCTTTCAGGGGAAGATGTGATAAGACTTGTCCAAGCTTACCTTAATGAGGAGGGAAAATAAAATGAGTGTTAACTTAAATACTGTGGCACTTACTAAGCGCTATGGTAGTGAAACGGCGATTGATAATCTAAATCTTTCGCTTGAATCGGGACAGATTGTTGGGCTACTTGGTCCAAACGGAAGCGGTAAGACTACTTTAATTAAGATGATAAGCGGTTTGCTTACTCCAAATTCCGGTGAAATCTTGGTAGCCGACAAAAAAATCGGAAAGGAAAGCAAAGCTTTGGTTTCTTATCTTCCCGAGCGCTGCGCACTTCCCGATTGGATGAAAATCGGCGAACTTGTAACAATGTACAAGGATTTCTTTAATGACTTTGACGAAAACAGGGCCTATGCGATGCTTAAAGACTTAGACCTTGATTTAAAGAAAACCTTTAAGGCATTGTCAAAGGGTAACAGAGAAAAGGTTCAGCTTATTCTTTGCATGAGCAGAAACGCTAGGATTTATTGCCTTGATGAGCCAATCGGAGGCGTTGACCCTGCGGCAAGAGATTACATTTTAAAAACCATTCTTCAAAACTATTGTGAAGATTCCACCGTTATCATTTCAACACACCTTATAAGAGATATCGAAGGTGTAATCGACAGAGTTTTGTTCTTAAAGAAGGGACAGGTTATTTTAAACTCTACCGTCGATGAAATAAGAGAAGAAAAGAAAATGTCTGTGGATGCTTTGTTTAGGGAGGTGTTCGCATGTTAGGCAAATTGATTAAATATGATGTAAAAGCTCTTTCGAGATATATTTTTCCGGCTTTTATACTTAGCCTTGTTTCAGCTCTTTTCTTAAGAATCAACATTTTATTAAGAAATAATGTGGGCGAGAACATTTTTACCAATGTAATGAACGGCTTATCCACAGTTTTGTTTGTGGTTTCGATAGTGGCAATCTCAATAGGAGCTTATATCGCTTTCATTATATATTTTTATAAATCAACCCTTGGGGATCAGGGATATTTTTACATGTCACTTCCCGCATCGGCAGATGAATACCTTGTAAGCAAGATTTTAAGCGGAGCGGTTTTACTGTTGTCGGCCGTTTTGGTGTCAGTTTTATCCCTATTGATACTTGGAGCTTTTAATCCTGAATTTAATGATGCATTCAAAGGGTTATACGAAATTTGGAAAGAAATATGTGAGGTTACCCCCGGAGGAAAAATAATCGCAACACTGGTTATAAATGGAGTATTTTCACTCTTTTCCACACAGTTTGTGGTTGCATTTTGTATTCTTTCCGGACAGCTTCTCGGAAAAAAGAAAATACTTGGAGCTTTCCTTGCATACCTTGTTTTGCAGGCCATTGAAGGTTTCTTTGGACAGATTACCTTGTTTGCAACACTTGGTACCATTAATGTAGAGTCAGTTGCAATTAATGATGTGGCATTTGCACAGCTTTTCACCCGTCTTTCAACAGGCGGACTCATCGTGGGCATTATCATGATGGCATTTGAGTATTTTGTAGCAAGATTTTTCCTTACAAAGAAATTAAATCTTGAATAGCGATAAGTGCCACGGGTGTTTAATCCGTGGCATTTATAAAAAGAAAATTAAAAATATAAACAATTGTATTAAGCTATTGCGTTAAATAAAAAAAGCAATTATTTTCTTAATTGAACAAAAAAACACTATATGGGAGAGATAGAAATGAAATTTTTTAAGAAACACAAAAAAGGTCTCATTATTTTTGGTGTTATCGCGGTCCTTTTGATAGCCGGTTTCTTTTGGCTTAGGTCAATCGGAAACAAGGCGATGGAACAGCTTGCGGCAATGACAAGCGAAACCGCCCTTGCTGAAAAAAGAGACGTAGCAAACGTAGTATCCACAACAGGTAAAGTGGTAAGCGTTGAATCTAAAGACCTTTCATCCATTGTTACAGGTGTAAAGGTAAGCGAAGTTTATGTGCAGGTTGGCGATGAAGTAAAGGCAGGGGATTTGCTTGTTAAGCTTGACTCTGAAAACTTAGAAGAGGATCTTGCCAATGCACAGACCACACTTTCAAACACACAAAAGGCCAACAACTTAAGTGTGGGAAGCGCTCAGAGAGTTTACAACGAAGCAGTTACAAATCAGGCAATATCTGCAGAGAGAATTGTCAAGGACATTGAAGATGCTCAAAAGAAACTTGACGAAGCTAAGAACGTCAAGGGCTGGTATGACGATATGTACGAAGATGCCAAGAAAAAGCTTGAAACTGCTGAAAACAATTATAACGCAGCAGTAAATGCACTCGGAGCTCTTTCTTCAGTTTCGGGAAACGAGGTGGATCAGGCTAAAAAGAACGTTGCAACCTTAAATGCAGCGGTTGAAGTTGAAAGAGCAAATGTTTCAAAGTGGCTTTCAAACTATGAAAGTGAAAAAGCCAATATTACTTCACTTGAAAAAACACTCGAAACCTTAAAGCAGAATCAGGTAGATACTCAAAGAAGCACAGATTCAAATATCCAAGCTTCAAGAGAATCATTAAGCAATGCACAGATTCAGGCTTCGGGAAGCACAAAGAGTGTTGAAAGACAGATTTCAACTTTTGAAGATCAGATAGATTCTTGCAGCATCGTGGCTCCTTTTGACGGAGTGGTTACAGATGTTGCTGTGGAAAAGGGTGCAATATATACAGGTACTCCCGCTGTAAGAGTGGAAGATATCAATGCATATGAAATCAGCACCGAAATCGATGAATTCGATATCGGAAAGATAAAGGTTGGTCAGAAGGTTGTCATTAAGACAAACGGTACAGGCGATGAAGAGCTTGAAGGCGTTGTTAAGTCAATTGCTCCGAGAGCCACACCTATGAAGGTTTCAACAGACGGTACATCAGCCGTTACCTACACCACAAAGATCAGCATTCTTACAAAGAACGATATGTTAAAGCTTGATATGACGGCTAAGCTTTCAATCATCTTAGACGAATCAAACGGTTCACTTACGGTTCCTTATGATGCGGTTATGACAGATGAAGAAACCGGTGATAAATACGTTGAAATCATTGACGCAAAAGATGAAAAGACCGGTATGGTGACAGCTACTCACAAAGAGATCGTTACAACAGGCTTAGAGAGTGAATATTACGTTGTAATCACAGGCGGTAACTTAAAAGAAGGCGATGAAGTTAAAATCACAAGAGATATCGCTGACGTATTTGACTTTAGTGTATACATGAACGAAGGCGCCACAAGCGGAATGTAAGGAGTAATATGGCAAAGACAATTATTGACATGAAAGGAATCGTCAAGAAGTTCTTTATCGGTACTCCAAACGAGTTTGCAGCCCTTAAAGGCGTGGACCTTAAAGTTTATGAAGGGGAATTTGTGGCAATCGTCGGAGCTTCGGGCTCGGGTAAGTCAACCCTCATGAATATTATAGGTTCTTTGGACCGCCCCACCGAAGGAGAATACTTACTTGACGGTGTAAACGTAACTGAGGCAAAAGATGCCCAGTTATCAAAAATAAGAAATTCAAAAGTAGGATTTGTTTTTCAGACCTACAACTTAATAGCAAAGACAAACGCTCAAAAGAATGTGGAAATGCCAATGCTTTATGCAGGCCTTGGCGCAAAAGAGCGAAGCGAGAGAGCAAAAGAGCTTTTGGAACTTGTGGGAATGGAAGAAAGAAGAAAACATCTTCCCGAAGAACTTTCAGGTGGTCAAAAGCAGCGTGTAGCCATAGCAAGAGCCATGGCAAACGACCCCGCCATTATCTTGGCGGATGAACCTACAGGTGCTTTAGACTCTCAGACAGGACGCCTTGTAATGGATATCTTCCATAAGCTTCATAAAGAGCAGGGTAAGACGGTAGTTTTAATCACCCACTCACCGGAACTTGCGGAAGAATGCGAAAGAATAATCACCATTAAAGACGGACTCATCATAGGAGAAAGAAAAGGTACAAATAAGGCTCCTTCTATGGAAGTAAGCGAAGAAAAGAAGGAGGTGGGTGCATAATGTTATTCTTTGAAAACGTAAGACTTGCATTCTCAAGTTTGCTTGCAAACAAGATGCGTGCCCTCCTTACAATGCTTGGTATCATAATCGGTATTTCTTCGGTTATAGCCATCATGACAGTAGGTAATTCACTTACCGCCCAGGTAAACGATTCCATGTCATCCCTTGGCGCAAACAACGTACAGGTATACTTAAACTACAAAGATACTAAAGACGAAGTGACCGAAGAAGGATATGTATTTAAGGCAGATGACCCCACAAAGGTCGCACTTAATGAATCCGATTTGTTTTCAAAGGAAATGATTGAAGAATTATGTGAAGCATTTCCCGATGAAATCTATGCGGTTTCTTTGACCCAGGGCGTAGGCCAGGGAGAAGTAAAAGAAAACTCTCAGGTTGCATACGTTAACTTACTTGGTGCAAGCGTAGGAAAATTTATTTCCGCAAACGTTGAAATGGTAGACGGAAGATTCTTTAGTGAAGCAGAAATGAAAGATGCAAGAATGCTTGCCATTGCTTCCGAAAAGTTTGTGGAAAAGCTTTATAAGGGTGTAAATGCGGAAGCCCTTGGAAAAACGGTAAACGTATATATCGGCGATAAGTTTTATCCCGTTACAATAATCGGTATTTACAAGGTAGAGCAATCCGCCATGACTTCGGCCCTTATGGGAAGCTCAGATAAGGTTACAGACCTTTACATCCCCTTAAGAGCTGCGGAAGAACTTTCGCATAAGGATTACTATTATTCCTTTGACGTAATAGGTCAGCCCGGAGCTGATGCCGACAAACTTGCAGGTAAAATAAAGAGCTTCTACAACACCACGGCCTACAGAAACAACAGAGCGTTGATGGTTGATGCATTGAGCTTAAAGACCATGGTTGAATCCTTTAACACCATGCTTGGATCCATTACAACGGCCATTGCAATAGTAGCGGGCATCGCCCTTTTGGTAGGCGGTATCGGCGTTATGAACATCATGCTTGTTTCAATCACAGAAAGAACCCGTGAAATCGGTACAAGAAAAGCCCTTGGAGCCCCCAATTCTTCCATCAGACTTCAGTTTGTGGTGGAAGCGGTGGTTATATGTATCATAGGTGGTATCATTGGTATCATCTTAGGCGTTCTTGCAGGTACAGGTCTTGCGGCCGCTCTTGGAACTCCTGCATCGCCATCAGTTTCAAGTATCATATTAAGTATTTCAGTATCAATGGCAATCGGTGTATTCTTCGGATATTACCCCGCCAACAAAGCAGCCAAGATGGACCCCATCGAAGCATTAAGATACGAATAGAATGGAAACACCCGTCCGTATGGACGGGTGTTTTTTATTATGCAGGTGAAGGTAAATATATCGTCTAAAACCCGCTCTCGCTTCTGTCCTGAGCAGTAACGGACGCTAAGCTCGTAAACTACCTCGCTAAGCGCCGACTGTGCGGAGAGTTTTATCCGATATATTTACCTTCACCTGCATTAAAAAACGCCCCGCAAGGGGCGTTTCATTTTAGCTTAGTTAAATCCTCTGAAGCCTTTACCTATGATCTCGGATGAATTCGTTATCATAATGAAGGCATGAGGCTCGGTTCTTCGGATGAAGTTTCGAAGCTGAACCGCGTGGCTTCTTTTCATAACGGATAACACGATTGATTTTTCGTGGTGCTCGTAGGCGCCTTCTGCCTTATATACGGTGGCGCTTTTATGAAGGGTGTTTATAATAAAGTCACATATGGGCTTCGGGTCATCACAAATGATTGTAAAGTATTTGCAAAGGTTGATGTTTTCGATTACACCATCGATTACAAGGGACTTTGCCATTAGGCCTGTGAATGAGAAAAGACCGGTTGTGATGTCAAATACAAAGCAAGCACAAATTGTGATTGTTAAGTCTACGATAAAAAGTGCGGTGCCAATGTTAAAGTGCGTGTACTTTTTAACTATCATTGCCACAATGTCTGTTCCGCCACCGCTTGCGCCCATGTCAAAAAGAATAGCTGCGGCAACCGAAGGAAGTACGATTGCAAAGAAAAGTTCAAGCACCGGCTGATTTGTAAGAGGGCCCTCCATAGGGAAAAGCTTTTCAGCTAAGCTAAGTAAGAGAGAAGACAGGGTGCTTACATATACTGTCTTTAGTCCAAACTTTCCGCCAAGGAAAATAAATCCCAAAACCAGAAGTGCCATATTGATTATAAAGTTGTATGTTGCGGGGGTTAAAGAAAAGAGCTTACCCAGCAAAATAGCCACACCCGTAACTCCTCCGAAAGAGAAATTATTGGGGAATTTAAATACATATACACCGACGTCCAAAAGGACTGTAGCAAGAGTCAGCATTGCCCACTCTTTTAAAAGGTGTATCGTTCTTTCTTTAGTCATTAATCTAACTCCAATACATATATTTAAATATCACCGCTAAATAGTAGCACAACGAGATTAAAATGCCAATAAAAACTTAAGGTTACGGGGTATACAACCAAGTCTTTTTTATTGACACAAAGCAAGTGACACGATATAATTTCCTTGTGCTTTAATGCTTTAAAGCGTCTATGCGAAAAAGTAATGGGATATAGGAGAAAAGAAAATGGTAGTAAAAATCTTGCTTTTACTTGTATTTTTCGGTGTCATGATAGGAGTGGGAATGTACTCACGCAAAATGGCAACGGATGTTAACGGATTTGTGCTTGGTTCAAGAAAGGTAGGACCGTGGCTTACGGCTTTTGCTTACGGTACATCTTACTTTAGTGCCGTTGTATTTGTGGGTTACGCCGGACAGTTTGGCTATAAATACGGCCTTTCTTCCACATGGATAGGAATCGGAAACGCACTTATTGGTTCACTCATGGCCTGGGTTGTTTTGGGAAGAAGAACAAGGGTTATGAGTAAGCACTTGGGAACGGCCACAATGCCTGATTTCCTTGGAAAAAGATATCATTCAAAGGCCATAAGAATCGTGGCTGCGCTTATTTCTTTTATATTCTTGATTCCTTATACAGCTTCGGTTTATAACGGATTATCAAGGCTTTTTGGAATGGCATTTAACATTCCTTATATAGTATGTGTGCTTGTAATGGCGATTCTTACCGCTGTATATGTAATCTTGGGTGGCTACATGGCAACGGCCATCAATGACTTTGTGCAGGGTATCATAATGCTCTTTGGTATCGCGGCGGTTGTTGTAGCGGTTTTAAATTCAAACGGCGGTTTCTTTGAAGCATATAAAACTCTTTCTCAAATGGAGAGTGAATATGCGGTAACAGAAGGGCTTAAGGGCGCATACGTTTCTTTCTTTGGTCCTGACCCTGTAAACTTACTTGGAGTTGTAATCTTAACATCTCTCGGAACATGGGGTCTTCCTCAGATGGTATCTAAATTCTATGCCATTAAAGATGAGCGTTCCATTAAGACGGGAACCATTATTTCAACCTTCTTTGCAATTGTTGTGGCAGGGGGATGCTATTTCTTAGGCGGTTTCGGACGTTTGGCAGATGTTTCTGAAATTACCGTTGACGGAAAGCTTGTATATGATGCCATCATCCCCACGATGCTTTCAAAACTACCGGATGTGCTTATAGGAATTGTGGTGGTGCTTGTGCTTTCAGCCTCAATGTCAACACTTTCAAGCTTGGTGCTTACATCGAGTTCCACCATTACTCTTGACTTAATAAAGCCGAACTTAAAGAAGGATTTGGATGAAAAGAAACAACTCTTAATCATGAGATTATTCATTGTTGTGTTTATTGTTGTATCCGTTGTTATGGCTATTAACCCTCCCACATTTATTGCGCAGCTTATGGGTATTTCATGGGGAGCTTTGGCGGGAGCTTTCTTGGCACCTTTGGTTTACGGCCTTTACTGGAAGGGAACAACAAGACTTGGCGTTTGGGCAGGATTTGTGGCAGGTGTCGGAATCACAGTCGCAAATATGGTATTTTCTTGGATGTCACCTATAAATGCAGGTGCATGGGCTATGATTGCAGGCCTTGTAATAGTACCCCTTGTTTCTTTAATCACACCTAAGCTTGATAAGGGCGAAATCGACTTCTCATTTAAGTGCTATGAAAAGAAAAAGGTTGTGGAAGAAAAGATCGCTTTGCCGGACGATGAGGTGGCAAAATAAAAATATATAAAGATTAATAAAGTCTTAATTGTAAATAGGCCTCGTAAGATAGTATTATTAACTTAGGTTAGACTATTGTCTTACGAGGTTATTTTTATGTACAGACGTGAAAAGCGAAGCTGGATGAAGCACTTGGATTTCACTATTTTTGATATTCTTTGTGCTCAGTTTTCTTACATAGTTTTATATAGATACAAAATCGGCACCGGGCTTCCCTATGACAGCGAGTGGTATGACCGTTTGGGAATCGTCCTTGTGCTTATTCAAATTTGTATTATTTTCTTTTTAGAGCCTTACAAAGACATCTTAAGGCGAGATAAAATCCAGGAATTTAAAAAAGTTGTCGTAAGTGTTTCTTTATCCTTCGGCTGCTTGATTTTATACGTTTACGGTATGAAATTGGCCGAGGCTTATTCCCGTGTGATTTTATACGGTACATGGGCCTTATCGATTCCCGTAACGTATGTATTCAGAATCTTTTGGAAAAACCACGTCAGAAGACGTGTTGTGGAAGATAAAAACAGAGCCGTCATGGTGCTTTTTACCGCCAATGAAGGCGTGGAAGACTGTATAAGGGAATTTGAAAAAAACAGATATCGAAATTACGTTATTAAGGGCATAGTTATCATGGATAAGGACAGGGAAGGAGACGTTATAAGAGACGTCCCTGTTGTTGCAAATGCCGATAATTTCCTTGATTACGTGCGTACAAACGTGGTTGATGAAGTGTTTATAAACAGTAACGATATTTCAAAGTCAGAGCTTATTTCGGACGAACTTCTGGAAATGGGAGTTACGGTTCACTTTAAGATAATGCATAACTCAAAGTTATCACCCGGTAAGGTGGTGGAGCCTTTGGGCAATTACCTTGTTATGACTTCCTGCATGAATATCGCTTCAAACAGGCAGATAATCATAAAGAGACTCCTTGATATATTGGGAGGCATTGTAGGGCTCATTCTTTGCGGAATTGCATTTATAATCTTTGCCCCCATTATTAAGAGCCAATCTCCGGGACCTGTTTTCTTTAAGCAAATAAGAGTCGGTAAAAACGGAAGAAGATTTAAGCTTTATAAATTCCGTTCAATGCATGTAAATGCCGAAGAAATGAAGGCTGAGCTTCAGGAGCAAAACAAGATTTCGGGAAATATGTTTAAGATTGAAGATGACCCTCGAATCATTCCCATCGGAAGATTTATGAGAAAGTACTCAATCGACGAGCTTCCTCAGTTTTGGAATATTTTAAAGGGCGATATGAGTTTGGTGGGCACCCGTCCTCCCACAGAAGATGAATTTGAAAACTACGAAGCTCACCACAGAGCACGCCTTGGCATAAAGCCCGGTCTTACCGGCATGTGGCAGGTAAGCGGAAGATCCGATATTACCGATTTTGAAGATGTGGTAGCATTGGATACAGCCTATATTTCAAACTGGAATTTAGGAATGGATATAAGAATTTTGTTTAAAACAATAGTGGTAGTTTTTAAAGGAAACGGAGCCGTTTAATGAAAGATTTGTCTGTTTCGATTGTTGCATACAACGACGAAGAAGATGTGAAAAATGCAGTGGAGTCTATCTTACGATGGACTCCCGATTTTATTTCAATGACAATTTATATTGTGGATAACAGCACCAAAGAAAACACTTTGAAAGAGCTTGGAAAGAAGCCTAATGTGGTTTACATAAGTACAGGAAAGAACCTAGGCTTTGGGGGCGGACACAATGTTATTATCGATAAACTTGATTCAAAGTATCACGCCATTGTAAATCCCGACATCCTTTTAAAAGAAGATGCTTTTTCTAAGATTGTTTCTTTTATGGATGAAAGTGATTGCGGCATGTGCGTACCCAGAATTACCGATGAAGAAGGTAATTTACTAAAGGTATACAGGCGTGAAGTTACCGTATTTGATATGTTTATAAGAATGTTTATTAAGGGCGGCTTTAAGAAAAGAAGGGCATATCACACCATGCAGGATATGGATTATGATAAGCCGTTTCAGGTTCCCTTTGCACAGGGCAGTTTCTTGGTGATAAAGACAGATTTATTTAAAAAGCTTAAGGGATTTGATGAAAGATTCTTTCTTTACATGGAAGATGCGGACCTTTGTAAAAGAGTAAACAATGTAAGCGATTTGCTCTACTTTCCCGGGGCATCCGTTATTCATAAATGGGAAAAGGGGTCACACAAAAATCTTGCACTTTTTAAACTTCACGTGTCCTCTATGGTTAAATATTTCCTAAAGTGGAGACGTTCACTTTCAAATAAAAAAATAGTATAATAACACTTATGAGCACAAAGATTACCGAAGGCCAAATGGACTTCTTAGGACTATTAAGTGAATACACGGATGACCAGGGCGCAACGGTAAGAGTGCACGAGGCAAAGGCGCCTAAAAAGCCTAAAAATACGCCTAAAAAAGACGAGCCAAAGCAGCTTTCCATCGTGTTTGAAGACTTAGACGAAGAGTTTGAAGCGGAGGAAAGAAAGAAACAGGCGGAGCTTGAAAAAAGGCTTAGAGAAGAAGAGCGCCTTATAGCTGAGGCTAAGAAAAAAGCCGAGGAAGCAAAGAAGGCTGAAGAGGCGAAGAAAGCTGAGGAAGCCAAGAAGGCTGAAGAAGCAAAGAAAGCCGAAGAAGCCAAGAAGGCCGAAGAGGCAAAGGCTGCAGCAATCACAGAAGAGCCTAAAAAGTCGGAAGCTAAGCCTTCTAATTCAGGAAGCAAAGGAAATGGCGAACAGCTCTTTAAGCAGTGTAACAAGTGTTGGTGCTTTGACTGCAAGCACAATGCAAGAAATGAAGGCGTGCCGCGAGAAATGTGCGGCGTAAGTATGCCATGCCCCGCATGCAAAAGCTGCGAGGCTGAAGATTTTGCCACAATTTGCGAAATCGGAAATGCCAAAGAAGGCTGCAAATTTAGGGCAATAGAAGAAGGAATTTTCAAAGAAGAACCAGAAGAAGTATAGAGGACGGATATTTAAATGCAGATAGTAATTGTAGGTTGCGGTAACGTGGGAGGATCAATTGCCAGATCCTTAAGTAAAGAAGGTCACGACGTAACAATTGTCGATAACGACATACAGGAAGTTAAAGATTTATCGGTAGAGCTTGATGTAATGGCTATCGAAGGAAACGGTTCCACACTTGACGTTTTGCTTCAGGCAGGGGTGCAAACCGCGGACTTACTTATAGCCACCACAGAGTCCGATGAAAAGAACATTCTTTGCTGCTTGCTTGCAAAGAAGGCGGGCACCAAGAATACCATTGCGAGAGTACGTAATCCCGAATATAAAAAAGAAATTGAATTTATAAAAGAAGAGCTTGGCCTTTCAATGTCCATTAACCCCGAGCTTAGCGCTGCGGCAGAAATAGCAAGACTTTTAAAATTCCCTACGGCAATTGAAATCGATACCTTTGCTGCGGGAAAGGTAGAGCTTTTAAAATTTGAAGTTACAAGCGAGAGCCCTCTTTCGGGAATGGCTCTTAAGACTATGCATAAAAAGCTTAATACAGACGTACTTGTTTGCATCGTTGAAAGAGGTACGGAAACACTTATTCCAAACGGTGAATTCGAGCTTAGCGCAGGGGACAAAGTATCCGTAATAGGTACAGGTAAAAAGGCATCCCTTTTCTTTAAGGCCATTAACCTAAATCAGGGTAAGGTTAAAAACTGTATGATAGTGGGCGGCGGTGAAACCAGCTTCTATCTTTCAAAAATGCTTATCCAAAGCGGTGTTGACGTAAAGATTATAGAAAGAGACAAAAAACGCTGTGAAGAGCTTGCGGAAGCTTTGCCCGAAGCCATTATCATTAACGGTGACGGAAGCGATAAATCTTTGCTTGGCGAAGAGGGAATCGAGAGCACCGAAAGCTTTGTTTCTTTGTCCAATCACGATGAAGAAAACGTTATGATGTCCATTTATGCAAAGAAAGTAAACCCCAAAGCAAAGCTTGTTACAAAGGTTCACAGAAGTGCATATGAAGATATTATCGGTGACATGAATTTAGGAAGTATCATTAACCCTAAGTTCCTTACGGCGGAAGAAATCGTTAAGTATGTGCGTGCTATGTCAAATACCGTGGATTCTGATATCGAAGCTTTGTATCAGATTAACCAGGGTAAGGCGGAAGCCCTTGAATTTATCGTAAAGGATTCATCGGCCCTTACAAACAAGCCACTTTCAGAGCTTAACGGCAAGCTTAAGCCAAACGTAATTATCGCAAGCATCATTCATAAAGGAATGGTGGAGACTCCCAACGGATCAAGTAAGATTTTGGAAGGCGACAGAGTGGTGGTAGTTACCACGGAAACCGGATTTTCCGATATTAGCGATATTTTGGAGTGATTTAAATGAACAAGTCGATAATAAGATATATTTTAAGCAGGGTACTGCAATTTGAAGCTGTATTTTTGCTTTTACCCGTAATTGTATCTTTAATATACAAAGAAAAAGACGGACTCTGCTTTTTGATCGTATCCTTGTGCGCTTTGGCACTTGGTACTCTTGGAAGCAGGTTTTTACCCAAAAGCAAAGTCTTTTATGCAAGAGAAGGCTTTGTAACGGTTTCTTTATCCTGGATATTGATTTCTTTGGTGGGAGCAATTCCCTTTGTTATAACCGGAGCGATTCCCTCATATGTGGACGCTGTATTTGAAACGGTTTCAGGTTTCACCACAACAGGTGCCAGCATTTTAACGGACGTTGAAGCAATGTCTTACACCTGTATGTTCTGGAGATGCTTTACAAACTGGATCGGCGGTATGGGCGTGCTTGTATTTATCATGGCGGTTGTTCCTCTTTCGGGAAGCCACAACATGCACCTTATGAAGGCAGAAAGCCCGGGACCCGACGTAGGAAAGCTGGTTCCCAAGGTAAAAGATACCGCAAAGATTTTATACGGAATGTACATGGGCCTTACAGGAGTGCTTATTATAAGCTTACTTATTGCTAAGGTTCCTCTTTTTGACGCTTTTGTGCTTTCATTTTCAACCATGGGTACGGGTGGATTCGGAAGGTGGAATGCAAGCCTTGGAGCATATTCAACGGCAGTTCAGACAATCGTTATTATTTTCATGATTTTATGTGGTGTTAACTTTAACGCATACTTTTTAATCATTAAAGGAAAGATAAAAGACTTCTTTAAGATAGAAGAAATCAGAACTTATCTTTTAATCCTTTTGGCAGGAGCAGTGATTATCACACTTTTGGTAAGAGGAAACTATTCTTCTTACGGAGAAGCTTTCCATCACGCTTCTTTCCAGATAGCTTCAATCATGAGTACAACAGGTTTTTCAACAGCTGATTTCGACCTTTGGCCAACCCTTGCAAAGACGATTTTAGTGTGCACCATGGTAATCGGCGGATGCGCCGGAGCTACTGCGGGCGGTATCAAGGTTTCAAGACTTTTGCTTTTATTTAGAACCATCGGAAGAGAATTGTCTCACCTTACTCATCCAAGAAGTGTAAGAAAGATAAGAATGGATTCACAGCCTGTTTTGGAAGAGACTATTAAGGGTGTTCAATCCTTCTTTATTGCATATGCGATTTTGGTTATTTTATCTACCATCATCGTATCAATAGATAATTTTGATTTTCAGACATCCTTTACAAGCGTAATTTCCATGGCGGGTAACATTGGTCCCGGTCTTGGAATGGTTGGTCCCACAGGAAACTATTCACAGTTTTCCGATTGCTCAAAAATAGTGCTTATTTTTGATATGCTTGCGGGACGTCTTGAAATATTCCCCATGCTGGTTCTTTTCTATGCGGGAACTTGGAGGAAATCTTGAAGAAAACTAAAGTACTGTTTTGGCTAATTTTAATGGCTCTTGCGGCTTGTCAGCTGGTGCTTTCATGGAAGGTAACCGGGTTTTCTGACTTTTACGCAATGAACATATTCCCCATATTTACAAACACCTACGGAAGACTGTTTGGAAGGATAAAGATAAGTATCGGTGAACTGATGATATTTATCTTTGTGGGATACACAGTATTCACCCTTGTAATCTGGCTTTTAAGATTTGTAAACTTTTGCGACGGAAAAGAAACCTTAAAAAAATTTAGCCTTATAAACAGCGGCATTTTCTTTAAACTAATTATTGTTATATGCCTTCTTTTGGTGCAAAACTGCTTTGTGCTTTATCACACAACGCCTATTTATTCAGAGGTAAATTATGAATTTAACAGGCAGGATTTAATTGAGCTAAGAGAGAAGATTGTAACCACGGCAAATGAACTTTCCGAGTCCTTTGAAAGAAACGATAAGGGAGAAATAATATACAATTCTGATTTAAGAAGCCAGGCAATGGTTTCCATGCAGGCCCTTGGGGAACCTGCAAAAGAAAGAGTAAAAAATAACGAGGGCAACTCTTTGGATGAGTATCTTCAAAGATTGGCAGGCTACTACACGACACCAAAGCCCTTTTTAAAATCAGACTTTATGAGCCAGCAATACATAATGGGTTATTACTTTCCCTTTTCTTTGGAATCAAACTACAATAACCTGATGTATATAGCCAACAAACCTGTTACCATGTGCCATGAATTGGCTCATTTTAAAGGATTTATCTTAGAAGATGAAGCTACCTTTTTATCTATCTTAGGTTGCTTTAATTCAAAAGACTCTTTCTTTGTATACAGTGGGTACTTAAATGCTCTTTATTACGTTGAAAATGCCTTAAAAACAGAGCTTGCATTGGAGCCTGATATAAGAAATTCACTTACTAAGATTTCAGATAAGGTAATCTTTGATGAAACATTTTTAACTGATGAAGCATGGGAAGAGGTTAATAAGGATGCCTGGTTTAAGACAGAGACCATTCAAAAGGCGTCTGATACCTTTATTGAAACAAACCTTACACTTAACGGTGTTGAGGACGGAGCAAAGTCCTATTCGAGAGTGGTGGACCTTCTCTTAAAACATTATTATGGCGGTAAATAAAAGTGGTTAAAGAAGAAATCAGATTACGAAGCGTTATTTTGCATATACTTGATTCGACTCAGGGAGAGCCGGTTTTATCTGACGATTGTTTGGAGTTTGGGTCCGAATTATCGGAATTTATAAAAGAGCACATCGCAAAAATCTTTGCAGGGGACGATTCTAAAAAATGCGAGTTTCATAAAAATGAATCCGAAGTATATCAAATCCTTAATGAATACGATGACGAAAGATTTGTAGAAATAAGTAAAGAGCTTGCAAGAAACCTTTATTCAATCATGAATGCAAACATAGACATCCCTTCGGCGGATTTGTTTGTGGTTAGATTTGTAAGCGATTCACTTGAATATCTGGCACTTTTAAAGATGAACTATAAGACCATGTACACTCACAGGTCAGTGCCTACGGAAAACATGATAAGAAACGAAGTCTTTTCTTACAAAGAGCTTCTTCCTACAGAAGGTCAGCGCCTTCAGGAAGCCTGCGTAATAAGGCTTAACGACTTGGCAGTATGGCTTATAGAAAAGAAAGCTGAAATAAACGGAAAGAAAGAAGATTATTTCAGCGAACTTTACTTAAAGTGTAAGACTAAATTAAGCGATAAAAAGAAGCTTCAGATTGTGCAAAAAGCAATCGAGAGCGTAAACAACGAAGCCTTTGATGAAGGAGACAGATACGAGCCAAACATGAAGGCAAAGGCCGTTATCTGTGAGCAATTAAACAAAAACGGCGGATTTGTGGTTGAAGAGTTAGGTGACCTTGTATTTAAAGACAGAGAAGACTTAAGAACCGCTTACCAGGATAAAATGGAAAAGTACAATCTTGTAAAAGAAGATGTACTTCCTCAAAGCGAATCCACCACAAAGCGCTTTCAAAGACAGTGTTTGGTTACTGATACGGGAATTGAGATTAAGATTCCCATGGACCAATACGAAAACGATAATGTAGTGTTTGAAACAAATCAGGACGGATCTATTTCTTTGCACATTAAGAACATAGGTAATATAAACGCCAAGTTCTAAGAGGACTTATATGGGAAATATTGTCGATTATGTAAAAGAAAAAGGAGATAAGCTTTTTTCGGAGCGTGCGTTTTCAAAGGAAGATGCACTTGTTTTAAGCCAGTTTGTTTATCTTAAATTCGACAATTTAATGAAGGAAATGTCAAAAGAAGAGGTGTCTTTATTTGACCTTCAAAACAGCGAAAATTATAACGACCTTTTCTTTGATTATCGATACGAAAAAGACAACAGAGCCTTATTTGAAGCATTGGTTTCTTCAAAACGCTTTAAAGACATGAAAATGTGCTTTTACATTAATAAAGTGGAGGAAGAAACAGGTACGCAATTTGCGGCAATTACTTACATTCTCGACAAGAAAAACGTTCTTTTAACCTTTAGGGGAACGGATGAAAATATGGTTGGCTGGCAGGAAGATTTACGCCTTGCCCTTAATAAGCCCGTAGGGGGACAAAAATTAAGCGTTAAATACATCGACGATGTAAGTAAATATGTAAAGGGACCCTTCTTTGTGTCGGGCCATTCAAAGGGTGGAAACTTAGCTCTATATTCTTCAATGTTTGCCAGAATTTCAGCAAAGAAGCGGATAAAAGAAATCTTTTGCTTTGACGGTCCCGGTTTTAAAAAATCATTTTTAAGAGAAAAGACATATAACACAATTAAAGATAGAGTAAAGCGCATCATTCCGAAATCTTCCGTTGTGGGAATGATTTTAAATACCGATGATGACTACATGGTGGTTGAGGCAAAGGCTTTAGGGCTTTCTCAGCACAATCCCTACAAATGGGTGATTGAAAAGGGGCATTTTAAAAGGGCTTCTTTAAAGCCTACTCACAAAAAAGCTTTAAAATCCATGAATGACTGGATAGTTTCTTTGTCCGAAGAAGAGCTTGAAAGATTTATCGAAGTGGCTACATACATATTGGATGCCTCCATGGCAGACACCACAATCGAGTTTTCAAAGGCTGTTATAAAGCATTCAAAGGCAGCCATTAAAGCCGCCGGCGATATAGACGATGATACAAAAGCGTTTCTTTCTACATTTACAAAGTCCTATGTGGATATAGCAAAGGACATGATTATGGAGGATGTAAACGAGAAAAAAGAAGCCGTAAGGGAATTACTTACAGAAACCAAAGAAAAAATCGATACGGCTATTGACAAAACCGAGCAAAGAATTAATGATACTATAGATAAGACCAGTGAAATGATATCGGAAACCTTCGATAAGACCAAAAAAAAGATAAAGTCAAAGAGCAAATAGCTCTTTTTCTTTACAAAAGAAATGTAAGCACTTACATCAGTTCATTTTTTGCAATGTTTTTAGCTGAAAATGAAAAGAAACTTGAAAATTTATTTGCTATACTCTAAATATGAAAGTTTCAAAAGGAGGTACTTATGGAAGTAAGAACAGCGTCGAATCCCAAAGACGTAAAGAATTACGACACAGCCAGGTTAAGAGAAGAATTCTTAATCGATGATTTGTTTAAAAAGGATGAGATAAAGCTTGTTTATTCTCATATCGACAGAATCATTACAGGTTCTGCGGTTCCCGTAAAGCCTTTAAAGCTTGAAGCGGGAGATGAGCTTAGAGCTAAATATTTCCTTGAAAGAAGGGAAATGGGTGTTATTAACATCGGAGCTTCAGGCTCAATCACAATCGACGGTAAAAAATATAACGTAGGTCACAAAGAAGCCATGTACATCGGTATGGGCTCAAAGGACATTGTTTTTGAAAGCGATGACAAAAACAGTCCCGCAAAGTTTTACATTAATTCTGCACCTGCCCACAAGACATACCCCACAAAGCTTATAAAGCTTTCGGGCACACCTTCGGAAGATGTGGTTATTGTTAAGCCTGAAAATAAAAAGGAACTTGGTTCTTTGGCTGAAGCCAATCACAGAACCATAAACAAATTCATTCTTCCGGGACAGGTTGAGACCTGCCAGCTTGAAATGGGCATGACTCACTTGGAAGAAGGTTCCGTTTGGAACTCAATGCCCTGTCATACTCATGACAGAAGAATGGAAGTTTACCTTTACTTTGACATGGATGATGATCAGATGCTTATGCACTTTATGGGAGAGCCTCAGGAGACTCGCCACATAGTAATGCACAACGAGCAGGCGGTTATATCCCCCAGCTGGTCAATCCACTGCGGATGCTCCACCAAGAACTACACATTCATTTGGGGAATGGTTGGAGAGAATCAGGACTTTGACGACATGGATGATGTACGTCCCATCGATTTAAGATAACGGAGGAATAAAAATGAGCGAATTTACTAATTTTTCTTTGGAAGGTAAGGTAGCACTTGTAACAGGAGCTTCTTACGGAATCGGTTTTGCAATCGCAAGCGCATACGCTGAATGCGGAGCCACAATTTGTTTTAACGATATAAACGAAGAGCTTGTAAACAAAGGTTTAAAAGCTTATGAAGAAAAGGGCATCAAAGCTCACGGCTATGTTTGTGACGTTACAGATGAAGCCGCTGTAAACGCTTTGGTTGCAAAGATTGAAAAAGAAGTGGGAGTAATCGATATCCTTGTAAACAACGCAGGTATCATTAAGAGAATCCCCATGACGGAAATGACCGCTGAACAGTTCAGACAGGTTATTGATGTAGACTTAAACGCGCCTTTCATTGTATCTAAGGCAGTTATTCCTTCCATGATCAAAAAGGGTCACGGAAAGATTATAAACATCTGCTCCATGATGTCAGAGCTCGGACGTGAAACAGTTTCGGCTTACGCATCTGCAAAGGGCGGATTAAAGATGCTTACAAGAAATATCTGTTCAGAGTATGGCCAGTACAACATTCAGTGTAACGGTTTAGGCCCCGGATATATCGAGACACCTCAGACAGCTCCCTTAAGAGAGATTCAGCCTGACGGTTCAAAGCATCCCTTCGATCAGTTCATTTGTGCAAAGACTCCTGCAAACAGATGGTTAAAGCCCGAAGAACTGACAGGACCTGCGGTATTCTTGGCTTCTGAAGCTTCAAATGCCGTAAACGGTCACATCCTCTATGTAGACGGAGGAATCTTGGCTTACATCGGTAAGCAGCCTTAACTTAGCAACACTCTTACGCATTTGCAAAAGAGTTTATTATCATAAAAGGACGGGAAAAAATGAAAATTGCATTGATAAACGAGAATTCTCAGGCAGCTAAGAATTCACAGATTGAAAAGGCCTTAAAGGAAGTAGCATCACAAAAGGGCCACGAAGTTTTTAACTATGGTATGTACTCAGCAGAAGATAAAGAACAGCTTACGTATGTTCAGATCGGTATCTTAGCTGCAGTATTACTTAACTCAAAAGCTGCTGATTTTGTAGTAACAGGTTGCGGCACGGGAGAAGGCGCAATGCTTGCCTGCAATTCATTCCCCGGAGTTATTTGCGGACATGTGGTTGATGCATCCGATGCATTCATGTTTACACAGATTAACGACGGTAACGCTATAGCGATGCCTTTTGCAAAGGGCTACGGCTGGGGCGCAGAACTTAATTTAAAGTATGTATTTGAACGTCTTTTTGAAAAAGAAGGCGGCGGCGGATACCCTCCGGAAAGAGTGGTTCCCGAACAAAGAAACAAAAAGATCCTTGACGAAGTAAAGAAACATTCTTACAGAGATCTTTGCGATATTTTAAAAGAACTCGATAAAGACCTTGTAAAAGGAGCTCTTTCAACAAAGGGCTTTAAGGATTTCTTTTATGCTAATTGCAAAGACGAAAAGATTTTAAATTGCGTTAAGGAAATCTTAGCTTAAAAGATTTTTAAAGGAGTAAAAAGATGAACGAAGTATTGAAAAAAATTTCCGATATCGGAATTGTTCCGGTAGTGGTACTTGATGATGCAAAGGATGCAAAGCCCTTAGCCGAAGCGCTTATTAAAGGCGGTCTTCCCTGCGCAGAAGTTACATTCAGAACCGATGCGGCAGAAGAATCCATCAGAATAATGGCAAAAGAATTCCCCAACATGTTTGTAGGTGCGGGAACTGTTCTTACCGAAGAACAGGTAGACAGAGCCGTTAACGCAGGCGCTAAATTTATTGTGGCTCCCGGTTTAAATCCCAATATCGTAAAGTATTGCCAGAAAAAGGGCGTGCCCATGGTACCCGGAGTAAACAATCCTTCGGACATCGAAGCTGCTTTGGAATTAGGACTTGATGTTGTTAAGTTCTTCCCTGCAGAAGCTTCAGGCGGTCTTAAGATGATTAAGGCTATGGCAGCACCCTATACTCAGGTTAAGTTTATGCCCACCGGCGGTATCAACGAAAAGAACATTTGCGAATATCTTGCATTTGATAAAATCATTGCCTGCGGCGGTTCTTGGATGGTTAATAAGGACCTTGTTAAGGCAGGAGAATTCGATAAGATTGCAGAGCTTACAGAAGAAGCCGTTCGTACAATGCTTGGCTTTAACTTAAAGCACGTTGGTATCAATTGCAGCGACGCTGAAGAATCAAAAGCAGTTACAAGCGTATTTGATAACTACTTCGGATTTGAACAAAAGGTTGGTAACTCATCCGTATTTGCAGGCACATTAATCGAAGCCATGAACGGAAACGGAAGAGGCACAAAGGGTCACATCGCTATCGGCACAAACTCTGTACAAAGAGCTGTAAACTATCTTGCTACCGTTAAGGGAGTAGAGTTTATCGAAGAAACTAAGGGATACAAGGGAGATAAGTTAAACATTGTATACCTTAAAGATGAAATCGGCGGATTTGCCGTACACTTGGTAAACAAATAATTTAACATACATTGAGAGGAATAACTATGGCAAAAGTAATTACTATGGGTGAAATCATGTTAAGACTTTCCACCCCCAACTTCGAAAAGTTCATCCAGGCTGATGAATTTGACATTAACTACGGCGGAGGCGAAGCAAACGTTGCGGTTTCTTTGGCCAACTACGGACACGACGCAGAATTTGTTACAGCCGTTCCCGACAACGAAATCGGTGAATGCGCCGTTGCAGCATTAAGAAAGTACAATGTAGGCACCAAGAACATTGCAAGATGTGGCGAAAGACTTGGTATTTACTACTTAGAAAGCGGTTCTTCCGTAAGACCTTCAAAGGTTGTTTACGACAGAGCACATTCTTCAATCTCAACAGCAAAGGCCTCTGATTTTAACTTTGATGAAATCTTTAAAGGCGCTGACTGGTTCCACTTTACAGGAATCACTCCCGCTATTTCAGATGCAGCCGCAGAGCTTACACTTGAAGCTTTAAAGGCAGCTAAGAAGGCAGGTGTTAAGATTTCTGTAGACTTAAACTTCAGAAAGAAGCTTTGGTCTTCAGAAAAGGCTCAGAAGGTTATGAAGGAGCTTTGTAAGTACGTTGATGTTTGCATCGGTAACGAAGAAGATGCAGAACTTGTACTTGGCTACAAGCCCGGTAAGACAGACGTAACAAGCGGTGAGCTTGAACTTGCAGGTTATAAGTCAATCTTTGAACAGATGGTTAAGGATTACGGCTTTGAGTATTGCGTATCTTCATTAAGAGAGAGCCGTTCAGCATCAGACAACGGTTGGTCTGCATGCATCTACTCATCAAAGACAAAGGAATTCTATCATTCAAGAACATACAACCTTCACCCCATCGTTGACAGAGTAGGTGGCGGTGACTCCTTCGCAGGCGGTGTTATCTGCGGCCTTCTTGACGGAAAAGATTTTAAGGATGCTCTTGAGTTTGGTGTAGCTGCTTCAGCATTAAAGCACACCATCCCCGGCGACTTTAACTTCGCTTCAAGAAAAGAAGTTGATACTCTTTGCGGCGGCGATGCAAGCGGAAGAGTACAGAGATAGTTTTAGTTTGCAAAGCTCTCGGATTACTCCGAGAGCTTTTTTTGTAGCGACAACAATATATTTTGACTAATTATCGAATTAGAGTTACTCTTGACAGAGTGATGTTAAAATAGTATGATGGAACAAATGTTCGAGGTATAAATAAATGTGGATTCTATTGGTTCTGATTTACGGAATCTTAAAGGGTGTTCGTGACATCGCCAAAAAGAAAGCGCTTACGCTTAACGGTGTTGTGGAAGTCCTTTTCATATATACGGCTTTATCCTTTCTTTTTACGGTGCCAACATCCGGTGAAATCTCCGGTGTCCCTGTAAAAGAAATGCTTCTTATAGCTTTTAAATCTTTTATAATCGTTATAGCCTTCCTTTGTAGCTTCTATGCGATAGAGAAAATGCCCGTTTCTTTGTACGGGGTAATTGATTTATCAAGAATGATGTTTGCTATGATTTTAGGGGTGTTTATATTAAAAGAAACCCTTGGAATCTATCAAATCATAGCTCTTATATTAGTGGCGGGAGGCCTTCTTTTACTTAAGTACAAGCCTAAGTCTCAAAGGGTTCAAAATGCTACGGAGAGTGTTCCCGGATACCTTTACATACTTGCCTTTGTATCGACATTTTTAAATGCTGTTTCAGGTATGCTTGATAAGATTTTAATGAGAACAGGCAACATTTCAAGCGGCCAGCTTCAGTTTTGGTATATGTTCTATATGCTTCTTTTCTACGGCATATACGTGCTTATAACAAAGACAAAGATTAACTTTAAGACTATATTTAAAAATCCCTATGTGTGGGTGATTTCAATACTTTTTGTAGTGGCCGACAGATGCCTCTTTATGGCAAACGGCTACGCCGATTCAAGGGTAACGGTAATGACTTTGCTTAAGCAGGTTTGCTGCATAGTTACCATCATCGGCGGAAAGATTATATTTAAAGAAAAGGATACATTGAAGCGCTTCATTTGTGCGATGATCATCATTGCAGGTATCGTGGTTGCTTCATTTGCAGGGTAATTTAAATGAGTAAGTACGATAAGCTTAATGAACAGCAAAAGGATGCGGTTTTTACGGTTGACGGTCCCATGCTTATTTTGGCGGGTGCTGGTTCGGGAAAGACTTCGGTTATTACAAACCGTATCGCGTATTTGATAGAAGAAGCAGGCGTTGAGCCATACAATATTTTGGCCATCACATTTACAAATAAAGCAGCCGGTGAAATGAGAGAGCGTGTGGATAAGCTTGTGGGCTTTGGCTCAGAGCAGATTTTTGTATCAACATTTCATTCCATGTGTGTGCGCATGTTACGCCGCCACATTGACAGGCTTGGATATGATAACAATTTCACCATTTACGATACAGACGATCAAAAGCAGATTGTTAAGGAAGTTTGCAAAAAGCTTCAAATAGATACAAAGGTTATTAAAGAAAAGACAATTATGAATGCAATCTCTTCCTGTAAGGACGAGCTTATAACTCCGGATCAGTTTGCACTTTCATCAATGGGAGATTTTCAGAAGCAAAAGATTGCATCAGCTTACAGAGAATACCAGGCAGCACTTATTAAAAACAATGCTCTTGATTTTGATGATTTGCTTATGAAGACGGTTGAGCTTTTTAAGGCAGAGCCTGAAGTCTTAAAGAACTATCAGAATCGCTTCAGATACATAATGGTAGATGAGTATCAGGATACAAACACTGCACAGTTTGAATTAATAAGACTTCTTGCGGGAAGTTTACATAACTTATGCGTTGTGGGTGATGACGATCAGTCTATTTACAAATTCAGAGGTGCCAATATCCGTAACATCTTAGACTTTGAAAAGTTTTTTCCTGAAGCCAAGGTTGTTAAGTTAGAGCAAAACTACAGATCTGTTCAAAACATTCTTGATGCGGCAAATGCTGTTATCAGAAACAATGCTTCAAGAAAAGATAAAAGCCTTTGGTCAAAGAAACCGGAAGGCGAAAGAATTCACTTTAGAAGATTTGACACGGCTTTTGAAGAAGCTGAGTATGTGGTGGATGAGATTAAATCTTATGTAAACCAAGGCGACAGTTTATATAATGAAAACGCCATCCTTTATCGTACAAACGCTCAGTCACGTATGATAGAAGAAAAACTTGTAAAGTCTAATGTGCCTTATGTAATTGTGGGAGGTATAAACTTCTATTCAAGACGTGAAATAAAGGATTTACTTGCTTATTTAAAGACTATAGACAACGCAAGAGACGATGTTGCCTGCAGACGTATCATAAACGTTCCCAAACGCGGAATCGGTGCAACATCCGTTACAAAGCTTCAGTCGGTTGCGGATGAAAGAGGGGTTTCTTTCTTTGATGCGGTATGTCACCCGGAATGGGCGGACATTAAAGGCTCAACAGCGGATAAGCTTAAATCCTTTGCAAACATGATATTCAGATTCAGAGCCGTAAATGAAGAAATGGGCCCTAAGAAATGTTTAACGGAAGTATTGGACATTTCAGACTACATCTCTCAGATGGAATGTGATTCTGAGGAAGAAGCTGAAGAAAGAGTTGAAAATATAGAAGAACTTATTTCAAAGGTAGCTTCTTATGAAGAAGAGCATGAAGATGCCACACTTTCAGGACTTTTAGAAGATATAGCTTTGGTTGCCGATATTGACGAAGTGGATGACAGCGTAGAGAGAACTCTTCTTATGACTATCCATTCAGCCAAGGGTCTTGAGTTTAAGAATGTATTCTTAATCGGCATGGAAGACGGATTATTCCCAAGCTATATGTCCATTACCGGCGGAGAAGCGGAAATTGAAGAAGAAAGACGCCTTGCTTACGTTGCAATTACAAGAGCAAAGGAGCGCCTTACCATAAGTTGTGCAAAGGCAAGGATGATTCACGGGGAGACTCAGATGAATCCTGTAAGCCGCTTTGTAAATGAGATACCTAAAAAGCTTTTTGACATTGCACCGGTTCAAACAAGAACCTATGACACAGGTTACTACGATAGCGATACATCATCTTCAGGAGGCTACAGACGCTTTGATAGTTACAGAGACGATGAAATTACTTCCTCAACCTATGGAAGCGGGTTCTCGGGCTTTAAGCGCACTCCCGATGCACCTTTGGTTAGCCCTGTTGAAAAGTACGCTCGTCCAAAGGCTTACTACACTCCAAAGACTACACCCGAAGAAGATAAGCCTTTTGTTGCAAAGAAAGAAAACTTAAATTTACTTACGAAGGGGTCTCAGTTATCAGCCTCCTCTTCAGGTTCTTCCTCATACGTTGTGGGGGACAGAGTAAAGCATATTAAGTTTGGTGAAGGAACGGTTCTTAACATGGTTAAAGAGCCAAGAGACACCAAGGTTACCGTTCAATTTGATGCTTACGGACAAAAAGTTTTGTACGCAGCCTTTGCAAAATTGGAAAAAATATAGTAAGTTAGCGTTAATGAATAAATGTTTTAATTCTCTTAAGGGGGTTGTTATTTAATGTCTAAAAATGATATATTTAACTTAGCAGAAAGCATTAACTCAAAGATAAGGGGGATTAAGATGGCTGACAAAATCGAAGAATTAAAAGATATGCTTGCAAGTTACACAAACTTGCCAAAGAAGCAGGAAAAGAAGACAAATCCTGTTGTTATTGTATTGGCCGTCATAGGGGCCATCGCATTTATAGCTGCAATTGCTTATGCAGTATATTATTTCTTTATTCCGGAAGATTCCGAATACTTTGAAGACTTTGATGAAGACGACGATGATGATTATGAGGATTCGGACGATCTTGAAGGCGATGAATAAATAAAAAGATAAAGGCGGGGGATGCCTCTTAATGAGACATCCCCTTTGTTGTGTAAATATGAAAAAAGGATTTGAACTTATTGGAATTGTAACTAAGGTTTCTTTTCCAAATAAAGCTACGGTAGAAACTGAAGAAGGAAAGGTATCCGTTAAAAACGCACTTTTAGGAGACAAGGTAAAGGTGCGTGTTTTAAAGATGCGTAAGGGTAAGCCCGAAGCCATGCTTTTAGGGGTGGTAGAAAAATCTGAAAACGCCATTCCTTCCCAGTGCCCTCACTTTGGAATTTGCGGAGGATGCACTTACCTTACAATGAAATACGAAGATGAGTGTAAGCTTAAAGAAGAACAGGTAAAAGAGCTTCTTGACGGCGTAATAGACTATGACTTTAAGTGGGATGGCATAAAGAAGAGCCCCATCTGTGAAGGCTATAGAAATAAAATGGAGTTTTCTTTCGGAGATGAGTATAAAGACGGCCCCTTAAGCCTTGGCATGCACAAGCGCGGAAGCATGTTTGATGTGGTAATGACGGATTCCTGCTACATCGTTGATGATGATTATAAGAAAATCTTAGTTGCCGTAAGAGATTATTTCGCCAAAACAGAATTTAAGTTTTATCACAGGATGAGGCATGACGGTTACCTTCGCCATTTGCTTGTAAGAAAAGCAAAGGCAACAGGGGAAATAATGGTTGCATTGGTTACAACCACCGAGTCAAATCCTGATTTAACTTCTTTTAAAGACATGCTTCTTGATTTAAAACTGGAAGGTGAAATTGTCAGTATTTTGCATACTTTCAACGATTCGATATCAGATGTTATTAAAAACGAACGTACCGATATCTTATACGGAAGAGACTACATAAACGAAAAACTGTTGGGCCTGTCCTTTAAGATAAGTGAGTTTTCTTTCTTCCAGACAAATTCTTTAAGCGCGGAAGTTTTATACAGTACTGTAAGAGACTACATAGGGGATTTGTCAAAGGGTGGAGAGCCTTCAATGACGGTTTACGACTTGTATTCAGGTACCGGCACCATCACCCAGCTTATGTCAAAGGTATCTAAAAAAGTTATCGGCGTTGAAATAGTGCCGGAAGCCGTTGAAGCCGCAAAGGATAATGCAAAGCTTAACGGAATAGATAATTGTGAGTTTATTTGTGGAGATGTTTTAAAAACGCTTGATGAAATTACAGAAAAGCCTGATTTCATTATTCTGGATCCTCCAAGAGACGGCATTCATCCAAAGGCTTTGTTTAAGATTTTAAAATACGGCGTAGACAGAATTGTGTATGTTTCCTGTAAGGCCACATCTCTTACAAGAGACTTAGAGACAATTCATCAATTCGGATATAAAGTGGAAAGAGCGTGTTGCGTGGAACAGTTCCCCTGGACCGCCAACATAGAAACAATAGCCTTACTTTCTAAAAACAGATAATCTTTTAAAAAGGGAGTCATCATGTTTTATACAATAGGAGAATTGCTGGAAGAATCGTCCAAAGAAGATTTTAAGAATCAAGGAAAGCAGTATGTGGCGGTTCTTACTTATAACGAATGGAACAACTATCATGATATTTTTGAAATGGGTATTGATATGGATACAAGCCTTTCGGAAATATACACCACAAAGGCTGAAGTTAACTACGATTCCTTAACCGGTTCTTTTTGCATCCCCGATAGAAGTGATTTTTATAAGGAGTATAAATTTGCCTTTGCCCTTGATGAAAAGGGAATTGTTTTTATCGATGACAGCGGTAAAGCAGCTCAAATAGTTAAAAAGATTAAAAACACAAAGAAATGGAAGTTTCCTTGTCTTGAAAGATTTATTTATGATTTTCTCGATCAGATTGTTATAGATGATTTAAGACTTATGGAAAAGTATGAGCTTGAGCTTGATGAAATAGAAAAAAGAGTTATGAGCGGAGAAGAGACCTCTCCTTCAAGCAGGCTTAATGATATAAGAAACGATATTCGTGATCTTAGAATCCACTATGAACAGTTAATGGATTTAGGTCAGGAGTTTGAAGAAAACGAGAACAGTTTCTTTAAGCATGAAAACTTAAGATACTTTAGAAGCTTCTTAAACAGAATGGCGCGTCTTCATGATTATTCTACATCCTTAAGAGATTACACAATGCAGCTTAGGGATTTATACAAGGCTCAGATTGATGTTAAGCAAAACAGGATAATGACCGTTCTTACGATAGTTACCACAATCTTTATGCCGCTTACCTTGATAGTTGGCTGGTACGGAATGAACTTTAGGTACATGCCGGAACTTGAGTCAAGATGGGGCTATCCGATAGTTATTTTAGTATCTGTGCTTATCGCTGTAGGAAGTTTGATTTACTTTAAAAAGAAAAAGTGGTTATAAAAAAATAAGGGACTTTGGAATAATCCAAAGTCCCTTTTGATTTAGAATGATTAACTGAGTTTGAAGAATGCTATTGCATCTGTCATCTCTGCGTTTACGTTGTTCATTTCTTTTGTTGAATCCTGTGTATTCATACAAGCGTCTGTAACTGTCTGACAGGATGCTGCAACTTCTTCTGCAGATGCACCGAGCTCTTCTGAGATAGCACCAAGTTCGCTAGTCGAATTGGTAAGTTCGTTCTTGATTTCATCAAGCTTACCGGCCATAACCTTAATGGTCTGAATTTCATTAATGGAAGCTTCAACAGATTCTGAAAGAACACCAAACTTTTCTCTGGCTGTGTTGATGTCAGCCTGTTCTTTGCTTACTACATCGTAAACTCTGTTTGAAATATCTACGGTTCCGTTTGACAATGCAATGACATTATCGATGATTTCCTTAATTTCCTTAGCTGAGTCAGCAGAGGAGTCTGCAAGTGTTCTGATTTCTTCGGCAACAACCGCAAATCCACGACCTGCTTCGCCGGCTCTTGCAGCTTCGATAGAAGCGTTTAATGAAAGGAGGTTAGTCTGTTCTGCAATTGATTCGATTGCCTGAACAGCTGTACCGATCTTTTCGATAGCGGTATTGGTTTCACCAATCTTATCATTGATTGTCTGCATAGCCTGAACGGATTCGTTTGCTCCTTCATAAACAGAAGCCATGCAACCTGTTGCTTCGTTGTTTGCATCCTTGATGCTTTGTGAAGCATCGAAAAGGTTTTGTACGTTTGTATTCAAGGTCTCGATGTGCTGACCTAATTCAACGGCTTCTTCAGCCATCTTCTGAGCATTTTCTGCTACACTCTGAGAAGTTGTTGCAACTTCGTTGATTGCTGTGTTGATCTGAGAAACTGATTCAACATTGTGATTTGTCTTTTCATCAACGTTTCCGATTGATTCGCTAAGTAAATCGGCGGATTCTTTTACAGCACCCATAGAACGTCTCAAAGCAACTCTTAAATCAGCAAATGTGGATATAATTGTTGATGTTTCTCTGATATGCGAAACTGCTTCACACTCAACGGTAACATCACCTGTGCTGAGTGTTTCGATAGCACCTGCAACCTTTGTGATGGGTACAGATACCTTTCTTTCAACAATAAGTGCAATAGTTGTGAATGCAACAAGGGAAATCAGCGCGATGATGAGGGTCATTTGCTTTGTAGAATTGATTCCTCTTAAAACTTCATTTTCATCGGCTGTTAAAACTGCTATATAGTGTTCGCCTTCGCCTACATAGTAAGCAGCGTATTTGTTAGCACCTTTAAATTTATACTTGATGCAGTCAGGTTCGGGATGTTCACCTGCTGCAAGCTTTGCTACAAGGCTTTTAACTGCATCGTTTTCAACGGGATTTCCGATTTTTTCTTCCTGAGGATGGTGAAGCATTGTTCCTTGGTTATCTACAAAGTAGATGTATGCGGAAGAAAGCTTCAAGGAAGAAACATCTGAAATTTTTGATGCTGTTTCATTTACGAATGTAGCTCCGCCAACAAAGCCTAAGGGCTTTCCGTTTACAATAACGGGATAGTACATTGACATTGTAAGCTTTCCGGAAGCGGGAGATGTGATGATACCTGTATTAAAAACTCCGTTAGCATTTAGCATGTTGTTCTGAAGGGTTGTTAAGCTTTCGCCTTCTCTTAAAATCTTACCGATTACAGGCTCGGCCTGGTGAGTAAGAACCTTGGTGTTCCAGTCTGCAAGGTAAATTCCTTCCCAGCCCTCAAGCTGAGCAAAGAAATCGTTTGTATATTTCATTGCGGCTGCCTTAGTGGCAGGATCATCGGGATTTAAAAGCATATCTTCAATTACGGGAGCAGAAGCGAAGGAACGAAGAATTTCCATTGATGTTTCGGTTGAATGGTCAAAGGACTGACCTGTTCCTTTAATGATGGAAACCATCGAATTACTTATACTTGTGTTTAATTCGTTTGATGATTTACCGATAATAACGGCGGCAACGATAATTGTTGCCAATAACATAGGTAAAAGCGCGAACATAATCAGCGTGAAACGCATGCTGACACCGCGCTTTTTGATGGATTTGGATTTCTTATTCATATTAAAGTAACCTCCGTTAATAAGTTTTAGCACAAAGATATTTTATTAAAGAAAAATTAACGGAAAAGCAACCGATAGAACGTTAGGGAAAACGTTTTACCTCTTAATAAGAGTTCATATCATTTATTATTTGAAAAAACGCGGTTTTTAGTGTACTATCTATTTGATTGTTATTTATAGAATATGCGGCGATTATTATAAGTTCCGTGTTAAGAAAGGAATAAATATGAAGAACAGAAAACAAGTAGTATTAGTTGTTATGGACGGAGTTGGCTTCAGTAAGACAGGTCTCGGCGATGCCGTTACTTGTGCAAACACTCCTGTTCTTGACGAAATGTTAAAGACTTGTCCCAACACAAGACTTAAAGCTCATGGCTCTGCTGTAGGTCTTCCTTCAGACGATGATATGGGTAACTCAGAAGTAGGACACAACGCTCTTGGCTGCGGTCAGATTTATTCACAGGGTGCAAAACTTGTTAATGAATCAATCGAAAGCGGAAAGATGTTCGCTTCAGAATCATGGAAGAACGCTCTTGAAAACGTTAAGAGCAAAAATTCAGTGCTTCACTTCTTAGGACTTTTATCAGACGGTAACGTACACTCTAACATTTCTCATCTTCTTACAATGCTTAAGAGAGCAAAAGAAGAAGGTGTTAAGGAAGTAAGAGTTCACATCCTTCTTGATGGACGTGATGTTCCCGCCACAAGCGCACTTCAGTATGTAAAGCAGCTTGAAGATTGCATCACAGAGCTTAACGGCGACGGATTTAACTGCTGTATCGCATCCGGCGGCGGAAGAATGAAAGTTACAATGGACAGATACCAGGCTGACTGGGGCATGGTTGAACTTGGATGGAAGACTCACGTTAAAGGTGAGGGCCGTCAGTTTGCAAATGCTACAGAAGCTATTGAAACATACAGAAAAGAACTTGATGTTATCGACCAGGATCTTCCTGCATTTGTTATCGCCAAAGACGGCAAGGCTGTAGGCACCATTACCGATGCTGACAGTGTAATTCTTTACAACTTCCGTGGCGACCGTGCCATCGAAATCTCAATGGCATTTGACTATGAAGAATTCAACTTCTTTAACAGAGGACCCAAGCTTAATTGCTTCTACGCAGGAATGCTTGAATACGATGGAGACTTACATCTTCCCAAGCACTACCTTGTTAACCCTCCGGAAATCAAGAACACTCTTTCAGAACTTCTTGTTGGCGCAGGCCTTAGCCAGTACGCTGTATCCGAGACTCAGAAGTACGGTCATGTAACATATTTCTGGAACGGTAACAGAAGCTCTAAGTTCTCAGAGGAACTTGAAACATTTAAAGAAATTCCTTCCGATAAGGTTTCTTTTGACGAACGTCCTTGGATGAAGTCAGCAGAAATCACAGATGATGTTATCGAAGCTATTAAGTCTGAAAAGTACGACTTTATAAGATGTAACTTCCCTAACGGCGATATGGTAGGACATACAGGTAACATGGATGCCACCATCACAGGTGTTGAAGCCGTTGACTTGGGACTTGCAAGACTTATCAAGGTTTGCGACGAATACAATGTTACACTTTTGGTAACAGCAGACCACGGTAACGCAGACGAAATGCTTGAAAAGAACAAAAAGGGTGAAATTCAGGTTCGTACCGCTCACTCTCTTAACCCCGTTCCTTTCATCATTTATGATAAGAAAAATAAGTTCACCATCAAGGAAGGAAATTACGGCCTTGCAAACGTAGCTCCCACAGTAGCTACAATCTTTGGCCTTAAGGCTCCTGATTGCTGGGAAGCTTCAATGATCTAATAAGTAGAAAGAAACCAACCCCGAGTGTATAAACGCACTCGGGGCTTTTTTTGTTTTCAGTTATAAGTAAAACTTATCACTAACGATAAAATCAAACGATTTTTCAAACGTAAAAACTGATGGTAGTATAAACCCAACAAGAAAAAACGGAGGAACAACCGATGAAGACAGTAACAATTTCAACTAAAATCGATAAGATGTGTAGCCGAATGTGTAGCTCCCGGGTAGGTATGATGGTGAGTAATCTTTCGGATGACCTAAGGTGTTCCGAAGGGATGCAGTTTTAAACTTGCATTGAGTATTTACCATTTGCCCGGGAGTAAAAACCTTCGGGGTATTTTTTTATAAAGAACACAAAACAAAAACCAAACAAAAACCACCAAACAAAATTTAAAAGAAAACAGGAGATTAAAAAACATGAGCGAATATAAATTTGAGACATTACAGTTACACGTAGGACAGGAACAGGCAGACCCCGCATCCGATGCAAGAGCGGTTCCGATTTACCAGACAACTTCTTATGTGTTTCACAACAGTAAACACGCAGCAGATCGTTTCGGCTTGGCAGATGCCGGCAATATTTACGGAAGACTTACAAACTCAACTCAGGACGTTTTAGAAAAGAGACTTGCAGCACTTGAAGGCGGTAGCGCAGCTTTGGCACTTGCTTCGGGAGCAGCAGCAATCTCATACACAATCGAGGCTTTGGCAGCAAACGGCGGCCACATCGTAGCACAGAAGACAATCTACGGCGGAAGCTTCAACCTTCTTTCACACACACTTCCTCAGTACGGCATCGAAACAACATTTGTTGATGCTCACAACTTAAGCGAAGTAGAAGGTGCAATCAAAGAAAACACAAGAGCAATCTACTTAGAGACACTTGGTAACCCCAACTCAGATATTCCGGATATCGATGCAATTTCAGAAATTGCTCACAAGCACGGACTTCCCGTAGTTGTTGACAATACATTCGGAACACCTTTCCTTATCAGACCTTTTGAACATGGCGCAGATATCGTAGTTCACTCAGCAACAAAGTTCTTAGGCGGTCACGGTACCACACTTGGCGGTATCATCGTTGAATCAGGTAAGTTTAACTGGAAAGAAAGCGGAAAGTATCCTAACATCGCAGATGCTAACCCCAGCTACCATGGAATTTCTTTCTACGATGCAGTTGGCCCCGCAGCATTTGTAACATACATCCGTGCAATCCTTTTAAGAGATACAGGTGCAAGCATTTCACCTTTCAACGCATTCCTTCTTTTACAGGGTGTTGAAACACTTTCATTAAGACTTGAAAGACATGCTGAAAACACAAAGAAGGTAGTTGAATACTTAAGCAAGCATCCTCAGGTAGAGAAGGTTAACCATCCTTCACTTCCCGAACATCCCGACCACAAGATTTATCAAAGATACTTCCCTAACGGCGGAGCTTCAATCTTTACCTTTAACATTAAGGGCACAAAGGAAGACGCTTGGAAGTTTATCGATAACTTAAAGATCTTTTCACTCCTTGCAAACGTAGCCGACGTAAAGAGCCTTGTTATTCATCCTGCATCAACAACTCATTCTCAGCTTTCAAAAGAAGAGCTTGAAGATCAGCAGATTTTTGAAAACACAATTCGCTTATCAATCGGTACAGAGCATGTTGATGATATAATCGCAGACCTTGAAAACGGATTTAAGGCCATTAAATAAGCTCCTAATAAAACGCAGGATTCCGAGTGCTCATGTGCACAAGGAGTCCTGTATTTAAAATAGACAGTAAATGATACAGAAAGAAGGAAACAAAAGTGAGTTTAAAAATTAATTCAGTATTGATTCACGGAGGAATAGACGGAGATGAGGTAACGGGCGCGGTTAACGTTCCCATATACCAGACTTCCACCTACAAGCAGGACGGCATAGGAGAAAACAGAGGATGGGAGTATTCAAGAACAGGAAATCCTACAAGAGCCGCTGTTGAAAAACTTATAGCCGACCTTGAAAAGGGAAAATACGGACTTGCTTTTGCATCCGGACTTGCCGCAATAAATACAGTTTTATCTTTATTTAAATCAGGCGACAAGCTTTTGGTATCAGACAATATCTACGGAGGAACCTTCAGAATCTTAGATAACGTATTTAAGAATTTTGGAATCACCTATAAAATCGTAAACACATCAAATTTAGATGAAGTGGAAAAAGAAATTGATGACACCGTAAAGGCAATCTATGTTGAAAGCCCTGCGAATCCTCTTTTAACAATCACGGATATCGAAGCGGTTTCAAAGATTTCTCACAAGCATAATAAGCTTTTGATAGTTGATAACACTTTCTTAACTCCATATCTTCAAAGACCTTTGACACTTGGCGCTGACATTGTAATTCACAGCGGTACAAAGTATTTGGGAGGCCACAGCGACACAATTTCAGGCTTTGTGGTTGTAAACGACAAAGAGCTTGCGGATAGGCTATATTACCTTCAAAACGCCATCGGAGGAGTGCTGGCTCCATGGGACAGCTTCCTTATCATAAGGGGAATTAAGACACTTGGCGTAAGAATGGATAGGCACGTGGCCAATGCGGAAAAAATCGCAAGATGGCTTTTGGAGAGCGGATATGTAAGCAAAGTTTACTATCCCGGTCTTGAATCAGATCCCGGATATGAAGTTCAGAAGAAACAGGCTGACGGAGCCGGGGCAATGATTTCCTTTGTACTTGATGAAAAGTATTGTTACAAGAAATTCTTTAAAAACCTTAAACTCATTACATTGGCAGAAAGCTTAGGAGGCGTTGAATCCTTGGTTTGCCATCCTGCCACCATGACACATGCCGCAATACCTGCAGACATAAGAAAGAAAGTGGGTATTGTGGATGAGCTCATAAGATTTTCTGTAGGAATAGAAGATTCGGATGATTTGATTTCTGACTTAGAGCAGGCAATTAAAGCATCCAAAAAGGAGGATAAGTAATTATGGATGTATATAACAGCATCCACGAAATGGTGGGTAACACACCTATACTTAAGTTAAACAATTTAGGAATAAAAGAAGGCGTTAATCTATACGCAAAGCTTGAACTTTTAAACCCGGCAGGAAGTGTTAAGGACCGTGTAGGGGAATATATGATAAAAGCTGCCGAAGAAAGCGGAAGGCTTAAAAAGGGCGGCACCATTATTGAAGCAACAGCCGGAAACACAGGTATAGGAATTGCAATAGCCGCATTAAATAAAGGTTACAGAGTAATCTTTACCGTGCCCACTAAATTCTCTATCGAAAAGCAGAAAGTTATGCAGGCTCTTGGCGCAGAAATCATTCACACAAGCAGAGAAGAAGGTATGCTTGGGGCTGAAAGAAAAGCTAAAGAGCTTTTAAACGAGATTCCCGATTCCATTATGATGGAACAGTTTCACAATCCCGCAAATCCTCTGGCTCATTATGAGACCACAGGTCCTGAAATATATAAGCAACTTGACGGTAAGATTGATTACCTGGTAGCGGGAGCGGGAAGCGGTGGTACATTCTCAGGTATCACTAAGTACTTAAAAGAGCAAAACAAAGACATCGTAGGCGTCTTGGCAGACCCTTACGGCTCCATTATCGGTGGAGGAGAGCATGCCGACTATGATATAGAAGGCATAGGAAATGACTTTATAGCGGATACCATGGACATTACATTGGTTGATAAGGTTATAAAGATTACAGACACAGAAGCGTTTGAAGCTTCAAGGGAACTTGCAAGAAAAGAAGGAATTCTGGCAGGATCTTCTTCCGGAGCCGCACTTGCAGCAGCAAAGAAACTTGCAAGTGAAATCACTTCGGGTAACATTGTGGTCGTATTCCCTGACAGAGGGGACAGATACTTAAGCAAAGGACTTTTTGACATCTGAGTTTTTTCTTTTTGGCTAATAGTAGCATGATAGACTTACTTTGTTGTATAACGTTTCATAATTCTATGGCAGGAGGCTACCATGAAGGGACTATTTAGTATCTCAGATGAACAACTTAGAAATTTAAATGTAGAAAACAAGTTTAAAAAGGTATTTGGTCGCATTTTGACCGCCACAGCAGTAGCGGTAGGAGCACTTGTTATTACTCTTATTGTAAGTTTGAACGGACTTATGTCCATGTATAAAAGCTATCAGATAGATAATGTACAGGGTGAAATCCGTATAGACATTCAGGCCCTTTCAAAAGCGTTTCTTTGGGCTATGGCATCTACGGATGATGCTATTCGTGAAGAACAGCTTGGAAAGGCGATGGAAAAGTTTGGAGAATTTGATACAAACTTAAAGAAGTTTTCGGGCCTTTATTCAGACAAAGCAGCCATCAATAAAGTTAGTACCGACTTAAAGGTTGTACAGGCTAATGGCGAAACATTGGGACAGATGTTTAATAACGGAAGCTCGGATGAAGAAGTATTTATGTTCTTTAACGATACTTTGTATCCTTCAATCGACGTTGTTGTTAAAGACTTAAAGGCGGTTTCAACGGCAACAGGCACAAGCGCAATGAGCATATTCAGGCTTAATTTAATTGTCGTAATCGTAATGGCTGCAATTTCAGTATTGATAGTTGTAGGAATCTTCTTATTCATTATTAAAGCAAGAGCTATCCTTTCAAATGCAATACTTGAACCTGTTCAGGATATTTCAAAAGCGGCGGATTCAATGGCAAAAGGAAACATGAATATTTCAATCGACTATTCTGCCGATGATGAACTTGGTAAGCTTGCAAAAGACCTTGATTACTCAACAACGGTTATTGAAAAGGTTGTTTATGACATAAGTGATTCCCTTGACAGAATCGCATCAGGCGACTTTACGGAAGGCACAAGAAATCCCGATTTATATGTGGAAGACTTTGCTCCTATTAAAGAAGCTGTAGACAGAATTATTTCCCAGCTTGCAGATACCATGAGAAATGTTAAGAATGCATCAGGTAGGGTTGCTCAGGGTGCCGCAAACATGGCAAGCGGAGCATCGGACCTTGCAGAAGGTTCAACAGACCAGGCAGCTGCGGTTGAAGAACTTACAGCAAGTGTTGAAAGCGTTAACTCTCAGACAAAAGAAATGGCAGAATCTGCCAAGAAGGGTGTTACCCTTGCTAAGCAGGTACAAAGTGAAGCTGAACAGAGTGCCGAAAAGATGCACGAAGTTACAAGTGCTATGGAAAGAATTACGGAAGCTTCAAGACAGATCGAGCAGATCACAAATACCATCGAAGGTATTTCAAAGCAGACTCAGTTACTTGCATTAAATGCTTCTATCGAAGCTGCAAGAGCAGGAGAAACCGGACGTGGATTTGCGGTTGTTGCTGAAGAAATCAGCCAGCTTGCAAATGAAAGTTCGGAAGCCGTTAAGAACACACACGAACTTGTTACAGCGACACTACAGGAAATCGAAAACGGTAATAACGTTGTTGAACTTACAAGAGAAGCTCTTAACAAGGTTCAGGAATCTGTTAACAGCATTGCTACCATTGTTCAGGAATCAGGAAACCTTGCAGAAGCACAGGCCATCAATATGGATGAAATCAGTCAGGGTATCGAGCAGATTGCAACGGTTGTTCAGAATAACTCAGCTACAGCTCAGGAATCAAGCGCTGTATCTACAGAGTTATCATCAGAGTCCGATGAACTTAACAAACTTGTTGGACAGTTTAAAGTATAAGTTTTTAATTAACTTAAAGCCCAAAACTTACATTAATGTAAGTTTTGGGCCTTTTTTTGTAAGGAAAAGATATGGAGATAAGTCTGTATAAGAGATAGAATCATAGCATAGACATGAGCGGAGGAGATAGTTAATGAATATATTAAAAGTTGAAGACATTAAGAAAACTTACACAAGCCGAATGGGCACAAATAAAGTGGATGCACTTAAGGGCGTGTTCTTTTCGGTAGAAGAAGGAGAATACGTTGCCATAATGGGTGAGTCGGGATCCGGTAAAACAACCTTACTTAACATTTTGGCGGCTATCGATAAGGCTTCATCAGGTTCCGTTATTTTAGCGGGAAACAATGTATCAACCATTAAAGAAAGCGAAATGGCAACCTTCAGAAGAGATAATTTAGGATATGTGTTCCAGGATTTTAACCTTTTGGATTCTTTATCTTTAGAAGATAACATTTTCCTTCCCCTTGTTTTAAAGGGTGAGAAGCATTCAAAGATGGTTGAAAAGTTAGCTCCCATTGCAAAGAAACTTGGAATCGAAGAAATCCTTAAAAAGTTCCCTTACGAAGTATCCGGCGGACAAAAGCAAAGAGTGGCAATCGCAAGAGCGCTTATTACAGATCCTAAGCTTTTACTTGCGGATGAACCTACGGGTGCCCTTGATTCTAAGTCTACGGATGACTTACTTAAGGTCTTTGAACAGGTTAATAAAGACGGCCAGACAATCGTTATGGTTACACACTCCACAAAGGCTGCATCCCATGCGGGAAGGGTTCTTTTTATAAAAGACGGTGTTGTGTTCCACGAAATTTATAAAGGCGAAAAGTCAAACGAAGAAATGTATAAGAGCATATCAGACACACTTACCATGCTCTCAAGAGGGGGAGAGGTAGAATGAAAAACTTATACACAAAGCTTGCGGTAGACGGAATAAAGAATAACTCAAAGCTTTATTTCCCATACATGCTCTCAATAGCGGGAGTGGCGGCGATTTACTACATTTTAACTTACCTTGTAAGCAGTGAAGCCTTGACCTTTTTGAACGGTGGCTCAGTTCTTTTTATCATCCTTATAATGGGTAAGGCAGTAATAATTATTTTTTCACTTTTGTTTCTTTTTTACACCAATTCCTTTTTGGCAAAGAAACGGAACAAGGAATTTGCCCTATATAACATTCTTGGAATGAACAAGAAAAACGTTGTCAAGATTTTGGCTAGAGAAGCATTGATTGAAGGCGTTGTATCAATCCTTGGAGGCGTTTTGCTTGGAGTGTTGTTTTCAAAGTTTTTTGAACTTTTACTCTGTAAGCTTTGCGGTCACGAGCCTGATTTTATGTTTTACTTTAGCCCCAAGCCGATTTTTGAAACCATCATTTTCTTTGGTGTTATCATACTTGTGCTTTTCATTTTTTCTGTATTTAAGGTAGCGATAAACAAGCCTATAGAACTTCTTAGAAGCACAAACAGCGGTGAAAAGGAACCTAAAGCTAATTTTGTACTTGGCCTTTTGGGATTTGTGGTTTTGGCTTTTGCCTATTTTGTTTCTTTGTCCATTAAGAGCCCTATGGAAGGCTTACTTAAGTTCTTTGGGGCTGTAATTATGGTTATCGCGGCAACATACGCATTGTTTGTTGCGGGTAGTGTTTGCCTTTGTAAGATACTTAAAAAGAACACTAACTTTTATTACTCAAAGAAGCACTTCATTTCCGTATCCGGTATGGCATACAGAATGAAAAGAAACGGTGCGGGACTTGCATCAATCTGTATCCTTTCCACAATGGTGCTTGTTATGGTGGCATCAACGGGAAGCCTTTTAATCGGTAAAGAAGATTCTTTAAGAAAGATTTATCCAAAAGAAATCCTTTTGACTGTAAGAATGGATAAGACGGATAATGCAAAAAAAGATGCGTTAACCGATGAAAACGTAGCAAATGTCGAGGCAGTTCTGGATGAAATTACAAAGGACGTTCCTAAAAAGAATCCAATCGGTATAAGACAGCTTTCATCTTTGGCTGCTCTTGGCGAAGATGAGATTACCATTGTTAATTCCAAAAACAGAGAACTTGTAAATGATTTGGACATTTCATTTGTTTGTATTTACCCTGCAGAAGACTATTTTAAGTATGAGCCGGGAGAAGGGCTTAAAGATAATGAGGCATTGGTAGCTTACACCGGAAAGAATGTTGCTAAAAACATTACTATCGGAGACAGACAGTACGAGGTTGTTGGAAAGCCTGACAGTAAAAATATGGGAACCGCTATGAGCGCTTTGGATTCCGCAAGTGTGGTGGTAAATGATTTTGACCATTACTTGGAATTTTGCGATGATGTTGAAGCAACTGCGTCACCTGTAAGCTACGTGTACGGATTTGACACAGGCCTTTCGGATGATGAGAATATAGCTCTCGGAAATAGATTAAGAGATGAAGTAAACGTTAGATTAAATGAGGAATTAGGCTGCTTTACAACGGTTGAAGTAAGGGCCGATGAGGCAAAAGAATTTATGGAACTTTACGGAGGATTATTCTTACTTGGAATATTCTTAAGTATTTCATTTATCTTAGCCTGTGTGCTTATTATGTACTATAAGCAGATTACCGAAGGATATGAAGATGCAAGTAACTATAGCATCATGAGAAAAGTCGGTATGACAAAGAAAGAAATTAAATCCGGTATTAAGACACAGACCCTGGTTACTTTCTTTTCACCCTTATTACTTGCGGGATTACACCTTTTCTTCTCATTCCCTATAGTACTTAAGCTTTTAAACATCTTCGGAATTATAGATTTAAAGCTTTTACTTAGTGTTTATGGCGGATTCTTCTTGTTGTTTGCATTGTTTTACTACTTTGTATACAAAAGAACGGTTAAAGCTTATCTTGAAATTGTTTCATACTAAAATAAAGGCGCGGTCGATTATCGACTGCGCCATTTTTTTCCTTTATTCAGGACGTATCCAACCGTTAAATTCAAGAATCGTTTGCTTTTCGTTTCTTTGTTCTGAAAGTAACATATGACTTTTATAAGTTCTTGGGCTCATTTGCATAAGCGAGCCAAAGTGTCTGTTGAAAGTGGCGACGGATTTAAATCCCACGTTCTCTGAAATCGAAAGAATGGAATCTTCCGTGGATCTCATAAGGTCACATGCTTTAAATATTCTTATCTGATTTAAGTATTCAAGCGGATTTGTGCCCATTATTTGAAGAAAAATCCTTCGAAAATGAGTGGGACTTAAATGTATTAAATCCGCCAATTCTTCTGTAGTAATATCTTCCGAATAGTTTTCCTCTATGTAATTTAATACAGGCGCTATAACAAGATAGTTATCGGGAGCGGAGTCTGCGTGAATTTTGTTTGAAAGGCGGATTTCGCTCATTGCTCTCCAAATGGTAATGCAAAGTGAAGTAAGTAAGCACCTTGCGGATACCTGATACCCTGCATTTTTATGCTCAAGCTCTGCCACAACCCCTGTTGCAAGCTGGAAAATTTCGGGAAATTCTTCCGAAGAAAAAATGGGATAGAAGTGCTCTTCGTATTGGCCCGAAAACTTGTAAAGGCTAAGTGATGTGGGAAGCAATCCTTCAAACATAGCCTGTAAATCAAAGAAGATATAAGACCAGCGGCTTGCAGTCCCTTTATCAGAGTAGGTGGTGTGAGGGATGTTCTTTGGAAGGAAGGTGACATCCCCTGCCTTAAAGTGATATGGGATTCCGTTTACTTCAAGTGTGCCTGAATCCGTGTGGCAAATTCCGATTTCCGGGTAATTGTGAAAATGAAGACGTCCCGAAGGAACATCGGAAATACGCCAGTGTTCACCGGACAAAAGAAGCACGGGAAACTCGGGCGAAAGAAAGTAGCTTCGGTATTCAATTACTGCGGTTTTTCTCGGTCTTGCCATAAAGTTATCATTTAAAACTATTAATCAAATTTTACGTACGAGTAAATATTACTCCATGATATAAAAAATCACAACAAAAAAGACGCCAAACCTTGCAAAAATATAAACATTGCCATACAAAACTGTTAATAATCAACAAAACGTCGGCAATATTTCTGTGAAAAAGCATCATATTGACATGGTTAATGGTCGTAGATGAGAAGTTTTGAAAGCTCATTGAGAAGAATTTCCTATACCCACAGATATAATGAAAGCATAAAGACTAAACCTTAAGACATTTAGGAGAGCATATGGCTAAAGCTAAAGAAACCGTATCGGAAGAATATAAATTAAGGCAGGCAGAGCTAAAAAAACATCACAGAAAAAGCCTTTGGAAAGATGTAAGAAGAGACTGGCAGTTATACCTTTTATTGCTTGTTCCTCTTGCCTTTGTAATCATTTTTAATTACGCAGCTTATCCGGGACTCAGGATTGCATTTATGGATTATAAGCCCGCCCTTGGATATGACAAGAGTAAATGGGTGGGATTTGGTACTTTTATTAAAACCTTCAATGACGCTGACTTCGTTAAGTCATTAAGAAACTCATTGGTATTCAACTTAGCCGATTTGGCGGTAACATTTCCTTTCCCCATCATCTTGGCTTTGATGCTTAACGAATTACGTTATCCCAAATTTAAAAAGGTTTCACAGACAATCCTTTATCTTCCCCATTTCCTTTCATGGGCGGTTATCGGTTCTGTGGCATACACAATGTTTAAACCCACATCAGGTCTTATCAATATGTTCCTTATGAAGATGGGATGGATTGAAAAAGGTATTCCCTTCCTTACGGAAAAATGGCACTGGGCAGGCACTTATCTTACAGTTGGTATCTGGCAATGCATGGGATGGAACACAATCATTTATCTTGCTGCCATCACTTCAATAAACGGTGAGCTTTACGAAGCAGCAATGATTGACGGTGCGGGAAGATGGAAGAGAATGTGGCACATCACACTCCCCGGAATCAGAAGCACCATCGTTACACTTTTAATCATGTCACTTGGCCGTGTAATGGGCAGTAACTTCGAACGCCTTAAGGTATTTGACAACACAATGGTTAGAGACTTCCAGTATCAGCTGGCAGTTTACATATATGAAAAAGGTCTTCAGTCGGCAAAGTTCAGTATGGCTACAGCCGTGGGCCTCTTCCAATCGGCAGTTGGATTGCTTCTTGTCCTTTTAACTGACCGAATAGCAAAATCTTTGGGCGAGGAGGGCTTAATGTAATGGCTAAAAGAAATAAAGATGTAGCTTTAGATGCCGAAAGCTCAAGAGACGGAAACAGAGCAATAGTTAAATTCAGGATCAGTGACTTACTCATGATGGTATTTATCACCATCCTAAGCCTTACCTGTATCCTTCCCTTTATACACATAGCAGCCAAGTCCATATCAAGCAACAACAAAGTTGTGGCAAAGCTTGTGTACTTTTTACCAAAAGAAATAACACTCGATGCATATAAATCGATTTTTGCTGATGCGGGGCTTACCCGTTCAATGGGCTTTAGCGTGTTGGTCACCTTAGCGTTTACGGCCCTTGGTATGTTTGTTTGTATCTGTGGGGCTTATCCTCTTTCAAGAGTAAGGCTAAGAGGAAGAAAGTGGTTAACGTTTCTTCTCATGGTACCTATGTACTTTGGGGCGGGGCTAATCCCCACGTACCTTCTCTACAGCAGTTATAAAATGCTTGATACGGTACATGTGTTGATTCTTCCCCTGGTTTACTCGGCATACAACCTGCTTATTATGAGAACCTTCTTTATGAGCAGTATCCCCGACAGCCTTGAAGAATCGGCATTTTTGGACGGAGCATCAAACATTCAGATTCTTTTAAAGATTGTGCTTCCGCTTTCAAAGCCTATCTTAGCTACCATTTCACTTTTCTATGCGGTAGGACGTTGGAACTCATACTCAGACAATATGTACTTTATAAGAAGCGAAAACTTAAAGATGGTGCAATATAAACTTTATCAGATGGTGGCATCCGCAGCTGAAGCTCAGACGGCTTCGATGTCAGATGCGGCAGCCGTAACAAGCACTCCCGAAGTATTGCAGGCGGCATCGGTTATGTTTATCACCATCCCCATCATCTTAATCTATCCTTTCTTACAAAAATACTTTGTAAAAGGCACTATGGTTGGTGCTGTTAAAGGATAAAGAAACCGTACAAAAAGGAAGTTACCCGGATAATCCGGGAGGATATAAACTTTTTTAATCTAAAGGAGGATTAATTATGAAGAAGTCTCTTCACAAAGTACTTGCCCTTGTTTTGGCAGGTGCGATGCTTGTAGGTATGACAGCCTGCGGTGCCCAGACAGCTCCGACTGAAACTACCGGCACAAAGACAGAAGAAACCGCTCCCGCAAAGGAAGCAACAGAAACTGCCGAAGAGCAGACAGCTGTAGCAGGAATGGACGGCTGGACAAAGTTTGACAGCCAGGTTACCTTAAAGATTCCTGTATACGACAGAGGCGGTTCATCAAACGGTGTTGCCGATGTTGTTAACAACGACTGGACAGCATGGGTTCAGGAACAGTTTGGCGATGCTTGGAACGTAAAAGTTGAATATGTTCCCATCACTCGTTCAGACGTTCTTACAACCTACGCACTTTTAGCAGCAGACCAGAACCTTCCTACAATCTGCGCAGAGTACGACTATCCTAAGATGACACAGTGGATCAACGATGGTTACCTTGTTCCCTACGATATGGAACAGTTTAAGACCGTAGCTCCCACTTATTATCAGAGAATGGTTGACAGCGGCCTTATCGGCATGACACAGGTAGGTGGCGAAGATTACCTTGCATTCGGTACAAGAGCATACGGTTTCTCAACCTATTCATGGGCTACATTCTATCGTCTTGACTGGGTTAAAGCTGCAGGATACGACAAGTTCCCTGAAAAGCTTTCAGACCAGATCGAATGCTTTAAAAAGATTAAAGAGCTCGGCCTTTGCGAATATCCTTTGGGCGGTACTCGTGTAACAGGTGCAGGTGTTGACCAGAACCACGCTTACAGAGATTATCCTCAGGATGAAGTTCTTTGGGCTACAACAGGTGACTACGGTATTCCCGCACTCAGCACAGAAGCTCAGAAGAGAGAACTTAAAGTTATTAACGAAGAATATAACCTTGGCCTCATCGATCCTGAATTCTACTTAAAGGAAACAGCCGATGCACAGGCAGACTTTATTAACGGTAAGTCATTCCAGTGGGGAACATACCTTTCATCTACAGTCTCAACACTTGAATCATTCTATGCTGAGAATCCTAACGGCGAGGTTGGCTTAATGGTTTGCCCCGGCTATGTAACAGATGATGCTTATCACTGGTCAACAGCTTATCGTGCAGGCCTTAACCTTGGCGCATATGTTGGTTTCTCAAGCATGGCTTCAGATGAAGAAAAGCTTGCAGCTATGATGTACCTTGAATGGCTTGCTCAGCCCGAAACACTTTTCACATTCCAGTGGGGTGTTGAAGGAAAGAACTTTGAATATGTAGACGGAGATCCCGTTGCAATCTCTTCAGAAGGCATGGGACACAACTCTAATGTAGACTACTGGATGCTTGTAGAAGCAATCAAGTCTATCGGAGACATCAAGAAGGACTGCGCAGCAATTTCTCCTCAGAACCTTCCTGTTGACTTCACAGAAGACATTATTGCAAACTATAACGGACAGCTTGAAGTTTACAACAAGGGCTTTGCTAACGTAGACTGCTACTTCTCAACAGCTATTGAAGCAGAAGCTGAATATGCTCCTGTTTTGTACAGCAAGTATGAAGAGTACAGAAACCAGCTTACAATGTGCCCTGTAGAAGAGTTCGATGCACTTTATGACGAACTCAGTCAGAAGTATCTTAAGGATGGTTACCAGGCAGTTATCGACGGTCGTAAGGCTGCTTTCGATGCAGGTCAGGGAACTCACTTAAAATAATATGTAATTAATTGGGGGCGGCTTATCGGCTTGTACCGAGGGCCGCCTTCTTTATAAAAAGCGGATTTACGCGGAGGAAATATGTTGAAGCTTGAATATGATGAGAAACAGGTTGAGGAAGTAATTGACAAGATAGTAAAAAAGACCATGAATATGGATCTTACCTGGGATTGGCCCTGCGGAGTGGCTTATTACGGAATCTGCGAGGCTTATGAAAATACGGGTAAAAAAGAATATCTTGACCTTTTAAAGGATCGAATTGATGAGTTAATCGATTTGGGACTTCCGAGAGTCTGGACCGTAAATGCATGTGCCATGGGACACTGCCTTGTTACTTTGTATAAAGAAACAAAGGACAAAAAATATTACGACATCCTCATGTCCAAGATTGAGTATATTTCAAAAGACGCCCTTCGATTCGGGGACAATGTATTACAGCACACCGTAAGTGCCAACAACGATTTCCCGGAGCAGGCATGGGCAGACACACTTTTCATGGCGGCTTTCCTTCTTTTAAGAGTGGGCGTTATGGAAAAGAACGAAGAAATGATTGAGGATGCTCTTAATCAATGGTACTGGCATATTAAGTACTTACAAAATCCCGATACAGGCTTTTATTATCATGGTTACAACAATATTACAAAGGACCATATGTCAGGCATTTATTGGGGAAGAGCCAATGCTTGGGCTGCTTTTACAATGTCTAAGGTAGGAGAGATTTTACCGGAAGCTTATCTTTATCCTAAGTTTTTGGATGTGGCAGGTTCATTAAACGAGCAGCTTGCGGCTTTAAAGACGGTTCAAACAGAGAACGGACTTTGGAGAACGGTTCTTAACGATGAAGGTTCTTATGAGGAAATATCCGCTTCAGCAGGTATTGCTGCTGCAATGTTAAACCGCGGAAATCCCCTTCATTCAAAGTATATAAACAAATCAATCAAAGGGCTCTTAGAAAACGTAAGCCCCGAAGGAAAGGTATTAAATGTATCGGCGGGAACTGCCGTTATGAAGGATATTGAGGGTTATAGGAATATTTCAAGAGACTGGATTCAAGGCTGGGGACAAGGACTTATGCTTGCCTTCTTAAGTAAACTCTTAGTCTCTTCAAAAATTGAAAAGGACGGAGCACTTTAATGTTTCAAAAAGAATTCAGTTTTTGTTTGGATAAAGAAACCACCAAAAGAGGCTGCGTTCAGGTAAATCCAAGTGATTTGTATTCACCTGAGACAGGCTACGGATTTGTAACCAAAGAAAACAGAGAAAAACAGGAGCTTTTACAAATTCCTGCACTTTCAAACGGGTTTATTCCCATGGATATTGAAAGTGACAGGCCCATACCCACTTCCTTTAAATGCGATGTTTTAAAACAGGGAAATTATCTTGTAGAAATAGATGCGGAAAATGACGGAACGCAGGCCTTAATCTTTCTTGAGAGAAGACGCCTATACTACATAGGAAACTTTAAAGGCAAGAAAACATTTTCTTTTTGCGTAAACGTATGTGACATAATTCCCGAATTTAAGGAAAAGCTTTATTACGACAAGGACCTTGATATTACCTGGATCGGAAAAGGGATAAAGATATCAAGGATAGAGGTAAAAGAAACTAATTGCCCCACAATTTTTATAGCGGGAGATTCAACGGTAGCGGACCAGCCGGCAAATTATCCTTATTCGCCGGGCACATCTTACTCAGGATGGGGTCAGATGCTGAGCGCATATTTAAATAACACCGTGGCAGTTTCAAACCATGCTCATTCAGGCCTTACAACAGAAAGCTTTAGAAAAGAAGGGCATTTTTCTGTAATCGAAAGCTACATTAAGCCCGGGGACTATTTCTTTATTCAGTTTGGCCACAACGATCAAAAGCGTGAGCACCTTAAGGCAGATGAGGGTTACAGAGAAAACCTTTTAAGGTTCATTAAGGAAGTAAGAGCTAAGGGAGCGTTCCCTGTAATCGTAACATCTCTTGCCAGAAACACATGGTTTAAAGAAGGGGAGAGCTACAACGACTTTTTAAAGGCTTATACCCTAGAGTGCGAAAAGATTTCAAAAGAATATGACGTTCCCATGCTTGACCTTCACGGATACAGCATGGAGCTTGTTATAAAGAACGGTCTTTTAGAATCAAAGAAGTTTTATTTTCCCGGAGACTACACTCACACAAACGACTACGGAGCCTACATAATGGCAGGCTTTATAGCGTCTGAAATGAAGTGGACGGCATTAAGATCAAAGGAAAACTGTTATAAAGCCTTTGAAGGAATGCTTAGAGAGGATGTTCCCGCATGGGAAATTGATCCTGAGCTACTAAAAATGCCTACTCAAAAGGAAGAAAACGAAGTGAATCAAAAGTCCTATCAGCTTGAAATGGACAGATTAAACGAGATAATAACCAACAAATAAAGGAGAGAACCTACGTGAGCAAATTACAGGGAGGATTCACCCTTCCCGGCGAGGCCGGATATGAAGACCTTACTTTAAAACTTGCAAAGAAATGGGGAGCGGATGTTATAAGGGATTCGGACGGAACGGTTCTTTCCGATGACATTTTAAATGCAGGATATGACATTTATTCAACCATATGCATTATAAGAGATCACAATGCCTGGGCTAAAGACAATAAGGATAAGCTTCAGCAGACTTTTCTTATCACATCCCCTATTACGGCCAAAGAAACCACTCTTACAATCAATCTTTTAAAGGATTTTTTTAAAGAGCAGTTTTCAATTAACGATAAAGAAGCCGCCTTTAAATACTGGCAGGTATACGACAGAACTTTAGGAAAAGAAGTCGATAAGTCTTTATGGAAATATGAAAAAGCGAGCGGTACAGTGGAAATCTTAAAAGCAACACCTTTCCACAACTACACCGTAAGCTTTTTAGCCTTCCGTATATGGGAAGAAATTTCCATGTACAATCACACCACCAATCACTGGGATAAAGAGCATTTAATGCAGATTGACCCAAGGTATAAAGAAACAAGAGAGTATCTTCTTGATTGGATGGAAAACTGGTGTAAAGAGCATCCCGCTACAAATGTAGTGAGATTTACTTCAATGTTTTATAACTTTGCCTGGATTTGGGGCTCTTCAGTAAGAAATCCTCATTTATTCTCAGACTGGGCTTCTTATGACTTTACGGTAAGCGATATTGCACTTGATGAGTTTTCGAAGAAGTACGGATACGCACTTACTGCAGAAGACTTTGTTAACGGTGGGAAATTCCATGTAACTCATATGCCCGGTAACAAGAAAAAGGCTGACTGGATGGAATTTACCAATGATTTTGTAATTTCCTTTGGTAAAAAGCTTATTGATATAGTGCATAAATACGGAAAGAAAGCCTATGTATTCTATGATGATTCATGGGTTGGCACAGAGCCTTATGGCGAAAGGTTTAAAGAGTTTGGATTTGATGGGCTTATAAAGTGCGTATTTTCAGGCTATGAAGTAAGGCTTTGCGCAGGAGCAAAAGTAGATACACATGAAATAAGGCTTCACCCTTACCTTTTCCCTGTAGGCCTTGGCGGACTTCCTACTTTCATGGAGGGAGGTAACCCCACTTTAGATGCAAAGAAGTACTGGATTCACATTCGCAGAGCTTTACTTAGAGAAAAGATAGACAGAATCGGCCTTGGCGGATACTTACACTTAGTTGAAGGATTTCCTGATTTTGTTGATTATATTGAAAAAATATCCGATGAATTCAGAGTTATAAACAGCTTACATGATGCGGGTAAACCTTACACAATTCCTTGTAAGGTGGCTGTTCTTACATACTGGGGACATTTAAGATCATGGACTTTATCAGGTCATTTTCATGAAACATACATGCATGACCTTATTCACATTAACGAAGCCCTTTCAGGCCTTCCTGTGGAAGTAGAGTACATTAACTTTGAAGACGTAAAGAAGGGTAAGCTTAAAGACGTTAAGCTTTTAATCAATGCAGGAAGAGCAGGCTCTGCTTGGTCAGGAGGAGACTCTTGGAAAGACCCCGAAGTGATTTCATCCATAACCAAGTGGGTTAACGATGGAGGCGTATTCCTTGGAGTAAACGAGCCTTCCGCAGCCCTTGGCATGGACAGATTCTTTACTATGGCCCATGTACTTGGGGTTGATAAAGACTTAGGGGATAGAGTGTGCCACGGTCATTTTGATAACCTTTTATCTAAAGAAGACTGGGTATCAAGTGATTATGACGGTAAGGCAAAGAAACACTTATATATTGCCGACGAAGACACGAAAGTTCTATGTGAAAAGGACGGAAAAGCTCTTATCACCACACATCCCTTCGGCAAAGGTCGCGGCATATACATGGGAGGTTTTGAAGTTAACTTCTTAACCATGAGAATGCTTCTTGATTTGATTCTTGAAATTGCTGGGGACAAAGAAAAGCTTTACATCACAGATAACAGAAATTGTGAATGTGCTTTTTATCCCGGAAGCAACACACTTATTGTTATAAACAATTCAGAATCAAAGCAAGTTACAAAGGTTAACACAAAGGCCGGTGTTAAGGAATATACGATTGAACCCTATGATACAGTAATAGATAAGCTATAAGGAAAAACCTGAGCAAAAGCTCAGGTTTTTTTGTTTATAATAAATCAGCCAACACATTTCTGATTCTTCTTGTGGTTTCGCAGGTGCCGGCATCGCGTCTTTGCATTGTAAGAAGGATGGTGGCGTTTTTGGAAGGGATATTTGAAAAGTAGCATCCAAGCCATCCGTCCCAGCCGTATTCATCCATAAAGCTTAAGTGTCCGCAAAGAGAGGGGTCGACAACTCGTCTCATAAAGTTTGCATAGGTAAGGCCCGACCAGAAGGGGTAATTTGCCCACATGTATTCTTGCTGCCAGCTAAGAAGGTTAGGCTTTGTGAAGAACTCTACGGTAGAAGGCTTAAGAATCTGTTTGCCTTTGTATGAACCGTTTTGTAAAAGCATGGAAGCAAAGTGTGAATAGTCATCGATTGTGGATGCAAGGCCTGCACCGCCTGCTTCATAGGCGGGACGCTTGTCCATTTCATACTTTATATCAAGATTGTTTGTATGATACAAAGAAAACTCGCCGTTTACCACATCGTATGCATCTGCAAGACGGTTTCTTTTATCTTTAGGTACATAGAAGTCCGTATCATTCATTTCAAGGGGCTCAAAGAATTCTTTCTTTAAAAAGTCTCCAAAGCGCATTCCTGTAACGGCTTCTATAACGGCGCCCATAACATCGGCGGCTGTAGAGTATGCCCACTTTGTACCGGGGTCATAGATAAGGCCTGCTTCCGCTAAGCCTTTAGCTATATCCATAGTGGATACTTCTTCGCTTGTTCCAAGCTTTTTCTCTGCATCAAGTAATAACTTATCCGTGCGTCTTCCGGGCTCTGTTAAGGAATCTCCGTAAGTAAAGCCACCGGTCATTGCCATAACTTCTCTTATAAGAGGGTTTCTTTTTGCGGTGTGAGAAAAATCACCGTTATAAACCTTTACGTCCTTAAAGAAGGGTAAGTATCTATCTAAAGATGCGTTTAAATCTAGTAAACCTCTTTCAACAAGTAACATGCAAGCGGCGCCTGTAATGGGCTTTGTCATTGAGTAAAGACGGGCAATGGTATCTCTTGTGTAGGGGATACTCTTTTCGATATTTGCAAATCCGGTTTCTTCGTAAATAAGCTCTTTTGAGTCTTTAATAACCAAAAGGTTGAGGCCCGCAACAGCCTTTGAATCAACCGCATCTTTCATTATTTCTTTAATTGTCATGGTAACCTCCATAATATTTAGCATAACTTAATTCTGTTACGGTAAGAACTGTTTGTCAATTAATTTAAGCGTTTAATTATTGCTAAATATAGCGCATTTTCTTGCAACTAAAAAGGACATGTGGCAAGATGAATTTTAGAAGATTTTAAAGACAGAGGATACACATGAAGAAGATTTTAATGATAGCTACAGGCGGAACAATTGCATCAGTGCAGGAAAAGGGCGGTCTTACTCCAAAGATTACTTCGGAGGAGATTTTAAACTATATTCCGGATGTAAAAAAGTATTGTAAGATTGAGACCATTCAGCTTTTTAACATAGACAGCACAAATTTATATTGTAAGCACTGGCTTAAAATAAAGGATTGTATCAAAGAAAACTACGATAAATACGATGGATTTGTGGTGACTCACGGAACAGATACCATGGCCTATACTGCGGCGGCTTTATCGTATTTAATCCAGAAGTCTCCAAAGCCCATTGTTATAACGGGTTCTCAGATTTCTATTGCTAATGAAAACACGGATGCAAGGGACAACCTTTTAAATGCCTTTATTTATGCCTCAAATCATAAGGCGACAGGTGTGCACATTGTGTTTGACAATAAGGTAATCCTTGGCACCAGAGCAAGAAAATCCCGCACTAAAAGCTATAACGCTTTTTCAAGTGTTGATTATCCTGAGATTGCGGTATTTAAAGACCATTTCCTTATTTTTTATATTGATGAACAAAAGCCCAAGGACGGCCCTGTATTTTACAATAAAATGAATGAGCATGTTTTTGTGCTTAAGATGATTCCCGGCATTAAGCCTGAAATCTTTGAATATTTAAAGGCTTACTACGATGCCATCATAATAGAGAGCTTTGGTGTGGGAGGAGTGCCTTCCTACGGAAACGATGATTTTAAGAAGGCCATAGAAGCCTTTGTGTCTGAAGGAAAGACCGTGGTTGTCACCACCCAGGTAGCTCACGAAGGAAGCGATATGGAGGTTTATGCGGTAGGTCAGTCCATAAAGCAGGAGCTTTCTTTGATTGAAGCTTTTGATATGACTACGGAAGCCATCGTCACTAAACTTATGTGGATTTTAGGGTGCACCAAAAAGCAAAAAGAAATTCGCTCCCTTTTCTATACATCGGTGGCAAAAGACATACTTTTCTAAGATGCCATATTTTTAATTCCCGTTTGTTAGACTTATAGTAACGTTTAATTGTGTAAATATGAGGAGAAACAATGGGAAAAGAGACAAAGATATCGGTAGATGCAGAAAAGATTTTAAAGGTAGCTTTAAAAAACAGTGTAAACGCATTGATTGCGGATCTAAAAGAAAACTCTTTTGAGATAGTAAGCGGGAAAGATAAGCTTCCGCCTTATTTATGCAAAGCCTCAAAAGGGGACTTTACCACATTTGCAAATCTTTTTGTTGATTTCAGCGTTTCCATGGACTCAAAAGTCCACGTGGGAGAAATGTTTCAGCCTTCTTACATTGAGAAACGCTTAAAGAAACAAGACTATTATTATGTTCTTTATTCTGCGGGCTCGGATAATGAGTCCCATCAATATGTCACAAAAGTTTATAAATACGGAGATTGGAAAACAGAAAAGAAGGTATTTATTATAACCTTGCTTGTTGACTATGCCTTTTCTCATGAGCATAGAGTAAGAGAACTTTTGGAAAACTCCGTAAAACAGCGTACCCATGAATTAAGTGAAAAGAATGACAGGCTTAACCGTATTAACGAAGAAATCATCGGCTTCCTTGGAAATATTGTTGAAGCAAGAGATGCGGAAAGCGGTGAGCATGTAAGAAGAGTAAGAGGCTTTACTTACATTTTGGCTGAGCAGATGATGCAGGATTACCCTGAATACGGTCTTACGCCAAAGAAGGTTGAGCTTATTTCTTCAGCCAGTGCTCTTCATGATATAGGAAAAATCATGATTCCCGACTCCATTTTATTAAAGGCGGGTTCTTTAAGCGAGAATGAATTTGAGACCATGAAGACTCACTCGGAAAAGGGCTGCGAAATTTTAAAATTTGCCCCTAAAGACTGGAGCGATGAATATCTTCTTACAAGCCTTGAAATATGTAAGTATCACCATGAAAAGTATGACGGCAAAGGATATCCGTTGGGACTGTTTGGAGATGATATTCCCATCTCTGCCCAGATTGTATCAATCGTTGACTGTCTTGATGCTTTAATCAATGTAAGATGCTATAAGCCCGCATACGCATTTGACGATGCTTACAACATGATTCTTGGGGGAGAGTGCGGTGCCTTCTCAGATAAGCTTTTAAGGGCATTTATTAAGTGCAAAGAAAAGTTAAGAACTCACGCTCAGGATAAAAACAGTGACTTTAAGAATAATTCGGCCATTAACGCAGATGACAATCCTTTGGCAGGATTTAGAATCTTAGTGGTTGATGACGATGAAATATCTTCAATGATAATATCAGATTCCCTTTCTTCATCAGGGGCAATAGTAACCGTTGCAAACAGCGGAGAAAAGGCCGTAGATATGCTTGAAAAGGGAGACTACGGCGTCTTTGATGCCGTGCTTATGGACATTTATATGCCCGGTATGGATGGGTTTGAAACCACAAAAGCAATCAGAAGATCAAGCTTTGCAGGGGCTGAAACCATTCCCATTATTGCGGTTTCCACAAGCAGAAGGGATATAGATATAGCCACAGCCACGGAAGTTGGCATGAGCTCCTTTATCTTTAAGCCTGTAACGGGTCAGAAATTATCAAAAGCTTTGATTAGCAGTATAAGAAACCGTACAATCGAGCTTCAGCATAAGCTTACAAAGACTAAGCGCCTTGCGAACAGAGACGTGCTTACGGGTGTTAGAAGCCTTGCGGCATATACCGATAAGGTCGAGGAACTTAAAGAAAACATGAAGACCAACAAAGACACAAGGTTTGCTTTGGTTGAATGCGACATTAACGGCCTTAAAAATATTAACGATACTTACGGACATGAAATAGGAGATGTCTACATCGTTAAGAGCTGCCGAGGAATATGCTCTGTATTTAAGCACAGTCCCGTCTACAGAATCGGCGGAGATGAGTTTGTGGTAGTTTTGGAAGATGAAGACTATGAAGCCAGAAAAGAATTGATGGAAGCTTTAAGACAGCTTATCGATGCTTCTGTTAAAAAGAAAGATGCTTTACACGGTCGAATTTCCATTGCTGCGGGCATGGCAGAATATAATCCTAAAAAGGATAAAACAGTCGGTGATGTCTTGAAACGCGCCGATACATCAATGTATAATAATAAGCGAATGATGCACATGACAGTAACAGACTAAAAAGCGTCGCAAAAATATTCGGGCACCGTCTTTAGTCGGTGCCCTTTAAATGTGGAAATCGAGGAAAAACCTATGAAAATGCTTGAAACAAAGCAGCTTCTTCACACAAAGTATATTAAAGTATACGAGCATGATTATGAGGGAGGAAGAGTCTTTTATAATGCAACAAGAAGAGAAAAAGAAAAGCTTGTGGCACTTATGAATGAAAAAGAAAGAGACTCCATGCTTCCCGATGCCGTAACCTGCTTTGTGGTTATAAATGGAAATGAGCCTAAGCTTCTTTTACACTATGAATATCGATTTGCAATAGGAGAGTATCTTTTAAGCCCTCCCGCAGGCCTAATCGATGAATGTGATAAGGTAAAAAAAGATGCACTTATAATAACGGCAAAGCGAGAAATTAAAGAAGAAACGGGCCTTGATATTAAAGATACTGACAGAGTGTTTGAAGTAAACCACTGCGTTTTTTCTTCTCCCGGATTTACTGATGAGTGTAACGCTTTGGTGGGAGCCGTTGTAAATTCCGATAAGCTTTCTTTATCAGAAGAGGGAGCCGTAGGAGGCGAAGCTTTTAACGGATTTTTGCTTGTGGATAAAGAAAAAGCTCTTAAGCTTTTAAAGAGCGGAAGAGATGATAAGGGTCACTTTTATCCTATATTTACTTATGCGGCCCTTAATTGGTTTGTAAGTGAGGTATGGAGGGAAGAAAATGATTAAAACAATAAGAGTAGATACTATAGAAGATGTACTTCCTTTGATAACAGAGCAGGAGTATAGGCCCGATCTTGGAAGAAACAGAAGCTTATATCTTTACAGAGGTATGACCGATGTTAATTTTAAAATCGAGACAAGTTTATTCAGAAATTGTAAGGATGCAAAGAAGGTTTTAGAGCCTTGCATTTTAAATAACTTTACAAAGTACGGTGCATTGGAAGATCCCTTGATTGAAAAGTCCGTTTGGAGACAGATGATTTTAGGCCAGCACCACGGGCTTCCCACTAGGCTTTTAGACTGGTCACAGTCTCCTTTGATTGCTCTTCACTTTTCAACAAGTGAGCACAACTTAGACCAGATGGACGACCATGACTGCGTTATCTGGAGAATCGACATTAAAGAGCTTCATGCTATGCTTCCGGGAAGATATAAAAAAGTGCTTCACGATAACCAGACTTCAGTATTTACAGTTAATATGTTAAATGAAGTGGCAGCAAACTTAGATCAATACGATGAAGATATGCAGGATAAAGCAATGGTGGTGGTTGAGCCTCCTTCAATCGATCCTCGAATCGTTAACCAGTATTCATTCTTTGCAATTGTGCCTGATGCTGTAGATAACATAGAAGAGTTCTTTGATAAGTATACAAACAACACTGTTCGCTATATCATCAACAAAGACTTAAGATGGCGTATAAGAGATATGCTTGATCAGCAAAACATATCAGAAAGAATTCTCTACAGCGGTCTTGACGGGCTTTCAAAATGGCTTGGAAGACACTATTATGTAAGAGATAAGAAAGAAGATAAGTAACAAAAAAAGCTCTGCCGAATTCGGCAGAGCTTTTATGTTTTCAATTACTTTACAGTAACTTTTGTGATGTGAGGGTTTGCACCTTCATACCAGTAAAGGAAACCTTCAACGTCAACTACAGTACCTGCTGTTAAGCCGCCTACTGTGTTGTAGAATGCTTCGTCTGAACCATTTAAATAATATTCAAGGCAGAAGTCGTAGTTGTTTCCGTCCTTTGATAATGTAACGTAGATATCATCGCCGGGTTCGTCGTTTTTGTAAGATACATTAACTACTGTCATATCCTTAAAAGAAACAAGCTTGTTCTGCTTCTTGATGAGCTCGTCTTTACCAAGTAAAGAAGTAACATCTTCGGGCTTTGCAACGTAGTTTCCGTTTTCTACTTCGAAAGTAGCATCAACGATTTCAACTTCGCCTGACCATTCTGATTTGTAACCTGTAACCTTGATCTTTGCGCCGGGTGTAAGCTTTTCATAATCAGCTTCTGAGCAAGCCATGTTGTAAAGGAAGTAACCGCCGTCCTTATCCTGTGTGTAAACGGTTGCTTTGTTGTCCCACCAAGACTGCTTAGCCTGTACGTAAGTTTCAACTGTAACCTGAGTGTCAAGGGCAGCTGCATCGTATTCAGCATATGTTAATACGCCTTCGCCCTTCTTTTCTGCTCCGCATCCTGCAAATGCAAGAACCATGGTAGCAGCCAATACAAGTGCTAAAATTCTCTTCATTAGATTTTCCTCCTAATTGGGGAGTTTTCCTCCCGAACAATTTGATTATAATTAAAAAATTTAATTAAGCAAATGATTATATGCCGAAAGTTTGTTAATAAAATAACCTATTTATCGTTATTTTTAACACTTTTAGACATTTTCTTTGAAAAAAGCCAATATCCGATTATTGCCACCCACGCAAATATTAGTGTATAAAGAAGCACTTTTGACGCTGTGGGAAGCTTTCCGAATTCTTTCTTTTCAAAGGTTTCGGTATTTGCTTTTTGAACCTGATCTAAGTGATAAAGGCTCTGTATATCTTTATACATCTTTTCAATGTACTCATCATTAACGGTTTCTTTTCTTCTTTCAGACTTAGTGACATTTTCAATCATCTGTCCTGCGGCATCTCTTAAAGAAGCGGAGCCGTTAAAGACGGGAGTGATAAATGTATTGTCTATGTTTTCAAGTAAAAGCTTTGAAGCCTGAATTTTAGGAGCGTAGTATAAATCGTTATCCTCGCCTTCACGGCTTATGTAGTCTTGATATTCGCTTGAATTAAAGGCCTTTTCCGTAACGGGTAGATAGCCTTCTGTCTGTGAATAGGCAATCTGTGTTTCGTTTGATAAAAGGTACTGAGTAAATAGCCAGGAAGCAAGCACTTCCCCTTGGTCTTTTTTATTAAATATACAAATCGAAGGTCCCTGAGAAATCATTTTAGGACTTTCGGGGTCAAGCTGCGGAATAGGGCGAACTAATAAGTTAAACTCTGTAAGCTTATCTTCACTAATGTCGTGATGCACCGCGTGAGGGCCCATCCAGGTTGCACCTGCGGTTGAATCGATCGCAAAGATACACTGGTTGGCATTTAAAAAGTTTCCGGGGTAACTAGAAATCTTAAAGGTTGAAAAAGCGCCTGTTTTAGCATGCTTACTTATTTCAAACAAGAAATTCTTTGTATCATCGTTAAAGATTTGAATGTTCCCTTCTGTATCAGAGTACCCTGCGCCCATTTGCTTTAGCATCTGAATCATGTAGTTATCCGTAGACTTATAAATAAAAGGAATCATTACTTTTTGGCCGTTAACCTTAAAGGTACCTTCAGAATCTGTTTCCATAGCGGCTTCAGACACTTCCCAGATAAAGTCCCAGCTTACATTTTCAGGCACTTCGTATCCCAAAGCCTTAACCAGGTCTTCGTTAATATACAAAGCTTCCGTTGAGCGCATGTAAGGAACGGCGTAGTAGTGGTCGTTTAACTTACATTCATCCAAAAACTTAGGCACCACTTCGTTAAGAGTAGGAGCGTCAAATTTAACTTTAGGCTTTCCAAATCCAAAGTTTTCATCAACAAATAAATCATCCAAAGGAACCACTACGTTTGAACCTGTCAAATAGGTTGCAATGTGATCGGGGTAAGTGATACACACATTGGGAGTGGTCTGAGTGGATATGTTTGTGATTACGTCGTTATATATTCTTGAGTAATCGGTATAAAGGCGCATATTTACTTTGATGTTTGGATATATCTTTTCAAAAGAAGCAATTGCGCTTTTATATATTTCTGCCTGGGTTACGTTTGTATCGTTTTTGGCCCAGAAGGTTATTTCGTATTGCTTTGTTTCATCAAAAGTTTCGGGCACGCTGAAAGGCTCAAGTCCTTTATTTCCGTGGCATCCTGTAAGCAAAGAAGAAACAATAAGGGCTAGCCCTATGCATAATAATCGCTTTTTCATCATCCCTTTGTGCCTCCTCTTGATACACCCTCCATTATCTTTTTATGGAAGGCTAAGAATAAAACAATCAAAGGCACGGAGATAACCACAACAGCCGCCATCATAGCGGGGATGTTTTCTCTTCCGAAGCCGTTTTCTCTTATTTCCTGAATTCCGTTTGACACAAGAAAATACTCTGAATTATCAGTTACAAGACGGGGCCATACATATGAATTCCAGCATTCAATAACCTTTAAAATAAGGATGGTTACGATAGTGGGTTTACACATGGGAATTAAGACCTTAAGTAAAAACTTAAAGTCGCTTGTGCCGTCTACTTTGGCGGCCTTATATATTTCCTTTGGCACCTGCTCAAAGTTTTCTTTAAGCAAATAAATGTAAAAAACCGAAGCTACCGAAGGTAAGATTAAGCCTGCATAGGTGTTTCGCATGCCCCAGTTTGTGATTGTTACATAGTTTGTGATTACCACAAGTTCTGTGGGAATCATCATTAAAGCCAAGAACAGAGCGAAGGTTACGTTCTTTCCTTTAAAGTTTAGCCATGCAAAGGCAAAGGCCGAAAGCACGGTAATTATAAGCATTATGGCAGTTGTGACCACTGTAAACACGAATGTGTTTAAAAAGTATCTTGCCAGATTCACACTTGTAAAAGCGTCAAGATAGTTTTGAAATGTAGGGTTTGTGGCATAAAACTTCGGCACATATTCTAAGTTATAGGAACTGTAGCTCTTAATTGAGGTAAGAAGCATCCAGTAAAAAGGAAAGAGCACGATTATAGCCCAGACCGATAAAAAGATATATGTACCTGCGTTTGAAAGGGCCTTCTTTACGTAAGGTTTTTTCTTTATTTTTTCTTCCATCATATCCTCCTTACGCCCTGGCATTGCCTTTACTGATTAAAAGGTTGATTACGGTTATTGTAAATACTATTGCAAACAAGATTAAAGAAGCCGCGGAAGCATAGGAAGGATAACCTCCCGAATTTCCGTAGAGCATATCGTATACGTAACCTACGATAGTGTTCATGCCGGCTGCATTAAGGTTTGTTCCAAAGATTGCAACTTCATCGGAATAAGCTTTAAAGGCTCCGATAAAGCCTGTGATTATAAGGTAAAAAATCATGGGGCTTATCATTGGAAGAGTAATCTTATAAAAGATTCTAAACTTTCTTGTGCCGTCGATTCTTGCGGCTTTATAGTAGTCTTCGTTAACTCCCGCAAGTGCGCTGGTTAAGATTAAAATCTTAAAGGGCATTACCACCCAGATCGTATAAAAGCACATGACAAAAAGCTTTGCCCAGTAAGGACCGTCAATAAAGTCAACGGCTGAGCCTCCGAAGGCTTTTATAAGCAGATTTATAAGACCGTCCGAGTATGCGGTTTTCTTAAACAAAATCATGAAAACCAGACCTACGGCCAGAGTATTTGTGACGTATGGTAAAAAATAGATTGTCTGAAAAGCTTCTTTTAAGGGCTTAATGGAATGAAGCTTTAAAGATATTAAAAGTGCAAGCCCGGTAGAAATGGGCACTGTGATGATAACGATTATGAATGTGTTTTTTAAGGCCTGTAAAAAGAAAGGGTCTCTTAAAACATATTTAAAGTTATAAAGCCCGTATCCAAAGAAGGATTGTGAGGCAAAGTTGTATCCTTCCTCCGCAGAGTACACCAGTACATCCGCCAAAGGATACACCATAAAAAATCCAAGAAACAAAAGGGCGGGAAGAAGATAAAGCCAACCCTTTAATTGTTTTAGCTTAAGCTTTTTCATCTCTTACCCCCTAAAACAAAAGTCTTTCTTCGGTTTCTTTGTCAAAAAGATGTACCTTTGAAGGCTTAAGCGAAAATGAAATTTCTTTTAAAGCCGCATCGGGCCTATCTTCAGAGGCGATAATCGACCTTATGGAAGAAGAGAGCATGCCCTCATGGGTGCTTACTACGGAAGTATCTCTTCCCATTACTTCGACAGCCTTTAACTCACACTTAAAAGGTCCCTTTTCATCAATAACAAAGCCTTCCGGGCGAATGCCGACAAAAACCTTTCTATCGGATAATCCATCTGCCTTTAAGACTTTATCTTTTCCTATATAAAGAAAACCGTCTTTAACTTCCCCTTCAAAAGTATTTATGGCGGGAGTTCCCAAAAACTTTGCCACAAAGAAATTTGCGGGCTCGTCATAAACCGACTGAGGCTTTCCTATTTGCTGTAATTTTCCGTCCTTCATAACCACGATGAGGTCAGAAATGCTCATGGCTTCTTCCTGATCGTGAGTAACAAAGATTGTGGTAACACCTGTCTTTTGCTGAATTCTCTTTATTTCTTCTCTTGTTTGAAGCCTAAGCCTAGCATCAAGGTTTGACAAAGGCTCGTCAAGTAAAAGAACAAGGGGTGTTTTAATCAAAGCTCTTGCAATTGCCACACGCTGTTGCTGCCCGCCTGATAATTCGGAAGGTTTTCTTTCCATGTAGTCTTCAATCTGCACAAGCTTTGCAACTTCCAAAGCCCGCTTATCCATTTCTTCTTTGGAAAGCTTGTCCTTTCCCCTTAAGTTTTGAAGAGGGAAAATAATGTTATCGTGTACCGTCAAATGGGGGTACAAAGCGTAATTTTGAAACACAAGGCCTATGCCTCTGTTTTCCGGAGCCACATCCGTTACGTCTTCATCTCCAAAGAAAATGCGTCCCGAGGTTGGCGCTTCAAGACCGCTTATCATATTTAATGTGGTGCTTTTTCCGCATCCCGAAGGCCCCAAAAGCCCTATAAGCATACCGCTTGGAATTTCAAAATCGAAATTGTCTACAGCCGTCACTTCAGCCTTTGATTTTTTGTCTCTTGAGGGAAATTTCTTAGTGAGATTTTTAAGAACGACTTTCATATAAGACCTCTTTTTTATAAAGATTTTAGTGATTTTATGTTTCACATATGAGCTATTTTAGATTATATTAGAATAAGATGAAAAATTAAAGACGTTAAACGGAGAATATGTGATGAAAGATCCTATCGATGACGCATTAAATTCCATAATGGGAAAAAGAAACAACTACACGGAAGAAGAGATAAATCGCGCCACCGCAAGAAAGAAGCGCTACGGCGGTACTCTTTTTGAAAACTTGGAAGCCGTAACCGGAAGAACCATGGCCCCTTCCATTAATATCGATGCTGTTTCTTTGGAAGAAGAAATTAATGCTTTTTCAAAGGAATTAAGTGATTATAAAGAGGATAATCAAAAGATAGTTAAAGAAAACACCTGCGAAGTGTTGTCAACGGATGACGCTTTGTCAGAGTTTTCGAAAATTTTCGAAAAGGTAAAAGAAACCGTATTCGGACAGGATGAGTTTTTAAAGAAGCTTATTATTTCTTTTAAGCGTCCCTTCATTTTGCCGCCCGAAGGTTCAATGGCTAAAAATACCATATACATTACAGGTAGAGATAATACAGGTAAGCATTTATCTTTAAGGACTTTGGTTAATGCCTTAAGAGAAAAGCGTATTTTAAAAAGTGATATCATAAGCGAAGTTGATTTATCTTTATATCAGTCGGCAGACCAGGAAAAGCTTTTCTTACAGGATTTGTATTCAGCCCTTAATTCAAAATCTGAAGTAATTCTTTTTGAAAACTTTGAAACCTGTCATTCTTCAATGGCTGCCCGCCTTTTTGACCTTGTTACAACAGGTAAGGTAGCCTTAAACGAAAGATACGTAAATCAAAACGGTCAGCTTGTAAATGTTCCAAATGCCTTATCAGGAGAAACTGTGGGTGCACTTTTTGCAAAGGATAAATACCTTGTAATCATAAGTGAGAAGCCCCTTGAAAAGCTTGCGGATAAATTCGGAGCTTTATTTATAAACGCCCTTGGAGACATAGTTGAAACCGAAAGCTTAAATGATGAAGCCTTAAAGAAAATATCCGAAAAAGAAATGGAAGAGTTAAAAGAGGTTTCTGAAAAGAAGTTTAAGTTTAAACTTACAGATGCTCCCGAAATCATTAACTATAGCGTGACGTTAGCCGGAAAGAACAGAGGCTTAGAGGGAATTCTTTCTTTTTACGATAACTGCTTAAAGGCGTTGGCTCAGATTAAACTTGAGGGAGATTACCCCGCAAACACCAACATCTCGTTAAGCCTTGAGGATGATAATATGGTTGCAAAGATAGGGGATGAAGATAAGAAGAAACTCTTTGACGCACTTCCCACTCAGTACTTAGGTGAGCTTGAAAAGGTTAAGGCCGAGCTTGACAACATTGTGGGCCTTAAGGAAATTAAGGAATACATCTTAAGCCTTGAAGAATACTACAGCGTTCAAAAGAGACGTAAAGAGGCGGGCTTAAAGGCTTCTGAAGTAAGTAAGCACATGATATTTACAGGTAACCCCGGTACAGGTAAGACAACCATTGCCCGTTTAATAAGCAGATACTTAAAGGCAATCGGCGTATTATCCGGCGGTCAGCTTGTTGAAGTGTCCCGTGCCGACTTGGTGGGCAAGTATGTGGGCCACACAGCTCCATTGACAAACCAGGTTATTAACATGGCAATCGGCGGCGTTTTATTTATAGACGAAGCATATTCTTTGTACAGAGGAAAAGACGATTCCTTTGGCTTGGAAGCAATCGATACCTTGGTTAAGGGAATAGAAGATAACAGAGATAACCTTATTGTTATTCTTGCAGGTTACTCAAATGAAATGGAAGAGTTCTTAACTTCAAACTCAGGTTTAAAGTCAAGATTTCCTAATGTTATTAACTTCCCCGACTACACGGGAGAAGAACTTTTGGACATTGCCGTAATTACCGCAAAGAGTAAGGGATACACAATAGATGAAGGCGCTAAGACTTCACTTTTAACTTACTTTAACGCAGTTCAGGCAGTTAGAAGCAAGGACGCAGGAAACGGACGACTTGTAAGAAACAAGATTGAAGATGCTATCTTAAATCAGTCAAGACGTCTTTCAAATTCAGTAGATGCGGATCTTTCGGTTTTGGCATCCGAAGATTTTGAACTTGATGATATAAACGGATAAATTTAGAGGTTAGATAATGGGAATTACTGTATTTGGCGCAGTCTTTGTGGATATTAAAGGCTATCCCAAAGACACATTCATACCCGCAGGAAGGAACGTGGGTGTGGTTGAAACGGTTTACGGCGGTGTATCAAGAAACATTGCCGAAAACATAGCAAATGTTGAGCTTAGGCCCACTTTTGTAAGCCTTGTTGATGATAATGCGGAAGGCGAAGAGGTTATAAAGCAGCTTAAGCGTCACAAGGTTAACACTGACTACATTTTAAAAACAAAAGACGGCATGGGCACCTGGCTTGCTATCTTTGATAATTCGGGAGATGTGGTTGCTTCTATTTCAAAGCGTCCCGATTTAAGCCCCATTCTTAAAATCTTAGAAGAAAAGGGCGATGAGATTATGGAGCAGTCTGACAGCATTGCTCTTGAAATCGATATGGACAAAGAAATCGTAAAGAAAGTGTTTTCTTTGGCTGATAAGCATGGAAAGAAAGTTTATGCCGCAGTTTCAAACATGAGCATAGCTTCTAAGAGAAGAGATTTCATTAAAGATACAGGTTGCTTTGTATGTAACCGTCAGGAAGCGGGCATGCTCTTTATGGACGATTATTCCGAAACAGACCCTGAAGAGTTAAAAGAAATAATCTATAAAAAGGCCACTATGGCAGGAATACCAAAGATGGTGGTAACCCTTGGGGAAGCGGGAGCGATTTACGCTGAAGCAAATGTGGGATGCGGAATCTGCCCTTCAAGAAAGGTAGAAGTAAGAGATACCACAGGTGCGGGAGATGCCTTCTTTTCGGGAGTGACCATAGGCTTAACATATGGAAAAACCTTGGAAGAATCCTGCGCAATAGGTTCAATGCTTGCGGCATCCGTAATCACCTCAACCGAGAATGTATGTCCAAGATTCTTACCTTCCGAATTTGGCATAGAAAATTTGGAATAGAGGCTTACTAAGCATTCACGATTACATCAACGCGAATGGCTTTTCCTTTAAGTGAATATGAAGGCTTAACCCCTGCTAAGAAAGGTCCTTTTAAGGGCCTTTTTATTATGATTTTTTTAGGCTTAAGGCGCATGGCCGCATTAAGTAGCGCTTCTTCTTTATCGCAGGGGCTCTCTAACTTTTGTAAAAGCTGAAACTTTTTCTTTATTAAAGCCGATTTTTCTCTCTTTGGAAACATGGGGTCAAGTAAGATTACATCGGGCTTTTCTGATTCTTTAAGCTCACTCATGGCTTTAATGCTGTCTTCATTTTTTAATGTCATTTTGTTTGCAATGTGAGCGTACTCAACAGTGTGAGATGCTCTGTATACAGAGTCTTCCAAAAGAGCAAAGATGATTTCATCGTATTCATACATGGTAACGCTAAAGCCCGCTGCGGCTAAAATAACGGAATCTTCCCCAAGGCCTGCGGTGGCATCAAGAATACGGATATTATCTTTTCCCTTTATTTTTGCTGCTTTAACCAAGAGCTCGCTCTGAAGATTATTTTTTGTAAGCCTTCTTTTTAAAGACTCAAAGTTTCCTTTTAGCTCTAAATCATCGCATTTTAAAGAAAGGCCCTCCGTTGAAAGCTCAAGGTAAGGAGCGCTTTTGTCTAAACTTAAATCATCCGTGAAAACTAAAGGATCAAGAATGCTTTTTATTTTCTCAACTCTTTCTTTATCCGGATTATCAGTTATTAAAAGTGCGATTTTTTGGCTACAATCCATATATTACCCCTGTAATTGACTACGTGTTTTTTGTTTATTTTAATCTATGTTTAGTACACTTGGTGTGATAAATTATCATTATGAAAATTAAAAAAGACCATTTTGACATAAATCAAATAATGCGTAGCGGTCAGTGCTTCAGGATCAAAGAAACCGGTGAAAACACTTATTCCGTTGTCTATAAGGATAACCTTCTTTTAATAAAAAAAGAAGAGGATTCTTATGTTTTTTTGTGCTCTGAAGATGAGTTTGAAAAAACTTGGAAAGACTACTTTGACTTTAACACAGACTATAACGAAGTTGAAAAAATGGTTAAAGCCGCCAATGATCCTCACTTAAGCGAGGCTTTTTCTTTGGGAAGCGGAATAAGAATTTTAAAGCAGGATTTATTTGAAACAATAGTTAGTTTCCTTATTTCTCAAAACAACAACATTCCAAGAATCAAAAAGAGCATTGATTTAATTAGTAAACGCTTTGGGAAAAAGGTTTCTTCTTACGATGGAAGCACTTTTGAATATACATTTCCTAAGCCTACAGAAGTTGATTCTGACATTTTCTTAAAAGAAAACTTCGGCCTTGGCTACAGAAACCTGTATTTAAAAGAAATATATGATTATGTTAAAGATAATCCTAAGTGGCTTTCCTATTTAAAGACATTGAGCTATGAGGACGCAAGAAAAGAACTTTTAAAAAGAAAGGGAATAGGCCCTAAGGTAGCGGATTGCATTTGCTTATTTTCTCTTCATCATGTGGATGCGTTCCCGATTGATACTCATGTAAAGGACTTACTCAACAAATACTACGGCGGAAAGTTTAACGTGGATGCTTTTAAAGGAAAGGCAGGAATCATCCAGCAATACCTTTTCTATTACGAGATAAAATAGTTGATAATGATTTTTTTAAGATATATACTTATGAAGTTTGAAAATATCTAGGAGATTACTATGAACAAATTAAAACCTAAGTTGTTTTCCGTAATGAAAACATACACAAAAGAACAATTCATTAAGGATGTTATTGCAGGTATCATCGTTGCCATAATTGCACTTCCTTTATCCGTTGCCCTTGCCATTGCTTCGGGTGTAGGCCCCGAAAGAGGTATTTACACAGCAATCGTTGCAGGCTTTGTGATTGCTTTCCTTGGAGGAAGCAGAGTGCAGGTTTCAGGTCCTACCGCAGCATTTGCCACCATCGTCGCAGGTATTGTGGCGAGCAAAGGAATGGACGGACTTATCATTGCCACCATTATGGCAGGTATCATTTTGATACTTATGGGTCTTTTTAGATTAGGAACCTTAATTAAGTTTATTCCATTCAGTATCACAACCGGTTTTACAGCAGGTATCGCTGTTACCCTTTTAATAGGTCAGATAAAGGATTTATTCGGATTATCAATTGTTTCCGAGCACCCCTTAATCGAAACCGTGGATAAGCTTAAGTATGACATTCTTTTTATCAATACTTTTAACATTCAGGCATTTTTGGTTGGTGTAGTAAGTTTAGCCATCTTAATCGTATGGCCCCTTGTGTTTAAGAAAGGTTTTCTTTCAAAGATTCCGCCTTCATTAATTGCGGTAATCGTAAGCATCTTTATGGTGCTTGGGCTTAGCATGAACGTAAACACAATCGGAGACCTTTATACAATCCCCACAGGATTACCTAAATTTAGCGCTCCTCATTTTAGCTTTTCTCAGATAAAAGAGCTTTTGCCCGATGCATTTACAATTGCTGTTTTGGCTGCTATTGAATCACTTCTTTCTTGCGTAGTATCCGATTCAATGATTAACTCTCGTCACAATTCAAACATGGAACTTGTGGCTCAGGGTACAGGAAACATTGCTTCAGTGCTTTTCGGAGGAATCCCTGCTACAGGCGCTATTGCAAGAACAGCAGCGAATATTAAAAACGGCGGACGTACACCCATTGCTTCAATGGTACATGCATTAACTTTGTTGCTTGTATTAGTGGTGCTTATGCCTTACGCTTCACTTATTCCTATGCCCACAATCGCAGCAATATTAATTATGGTTGCATACAACATGAGCGGATGGAAAACCTTTGTTAACATGTGTAAGACAGCTCCTAAGTCAGATATTATCGTGCTTGTCGCAACCTTCGTTTTAACTGTTGTATTTGACCTTGTTGTTGCAATCGAAGTCGGCATGATCATTACATTTGTTTTGTTTGTAAAGAGAATGAGCGATGAAACCTTGGTAAAGGGCTGGAAACTTGTGGAAGATGAAAACGATCCCGATTCCATCACCTTAAGAAAGGTTCCTAAGGACACAATGGTTTACGAAATTTCAGGACCTATGTTCTTTGGCGCAGCAGATAAGATTTTAGGTATCACGGTAGAAGATAAGATGGAAAACCTCATTTTAAGAATGAGAAGTGTTAACGCCATTGATGCCACCGCACTTAATTCGCTCTCAACCCTAGCTAAGAACTGTAAGAAAAATAACGTTCGTTTGATTTTCTCTCACGTAAATGAACAGCCTTTGCAGGCTATGAAAAAGAGCGGACTTTTTAATGAAGTTGGCGAAGAAAACTTCTGTGTTCATATCGATGATGCTTTAAAGAGAGCTGAAGAAGCTTAAAACAAGCAGACTTAAAACTCGCAGTTAATCTGCGAGTTTTTTTGTTGACTTTTTTTAGTAACCTGTTTTATACTAAAACAAACGTTTTAAAACACGTGTTTTAGAAAGGAAATATATGCCTCAAAAAGCAAAGTTTTCAAAAGAAGAGATTGTAGAAGCCGGTATTAAAATACTTAGAAAAGACGGGCCTGAAGCTGTTACCGCAAGAGCCATAGGCGATATGTTAAACAGTTCCGCAAGGCCGATTTTCACTGTGTTTGAAAGCATGGGTGAAGTCCTTGAAGGTATTAAAGAAAGGGCCATGGATATTTACACAGAGTATGTAAACAAAGGCTTATCAAAAGAAAAAGCCTTTAAAGGCGTTGGAGAAGAATACATACGCTTCTCAAAAGAGGAGCCAAAGCTCTTTCAGTTTCTTTTTATGAACAAGGTTGAAAAGACCTATGATATTTCGAATATTCTTCCGGGGATAGACGATAACTACGAAAAAATCTTAAAGTCCATCACGGATGAATATCCGGTAAAGAAGGAGGACGCGCTTTCTTTGTACAAACACTTATGGGTCTATTCCCACGGAATAGCCACTTTAATCGCATCCGGAATGTGTGATTTTTCAGACGGCGAAATAGGAGACATGTTAACTGAGGTATTTAAAGCAATTCTGATTGAAAAAATGAAGGGGAGATAGAAATGATAGAAGTAAAGGATTTAACCAAGTATTACGGCGACAAAGAAGGAAGATTTAAGGCCTTGGACAATGTGTCCGTTTCAATTAAGGACGGAGAGTTCATTGTTATACTGGGAGCTTCGGGATCGGGAAAGTCCACATTTTTAAACGTGATTTCAGGTCTTGAAACAATTGATGCAGGCTCTGTTAGTTTTGACGGTCATGAGCTTTCAAAAATGAGCGAAAAGGAGCTTACGAAGTTTAGAAAGGATAATACCGCATATATTTTCCAACAGTATTACCTTCTTCCTCATTTAAACGTAGAAAAGAATGTTAGAATGGGCGCAGATTTGGCGGGCACAAAAGATTTTTCTTCTTACCTCGAAGCAGTGGGGCTAAAGGAAAAGGCTAAAAAGTTTCCTTCTCAATTAAGCGGAGGAGAGCAGCAAAGAGTAGCAATCGCAAGAGCTTTGGCAAAAAAGCCCAAGGTTTTGTTTTTGGACGAGCCAACAGGTGCTTTGGATGAAAAGACCGGAAGAGCGGTGCTAGACTACATTATTAAGCTTAAAGAGAAGCTCAACTTTACTATGATTATGGTTACTCACAACGAAAATATCGCACAAACCGCTGACAGAATTATAAAGATGAACAGCGGAAAAATCGTAGACGTTTCTGAAAATACCGATAAAAAAGACGCTTACGAGATTGGATGGTGATTGTATGGTTGTAAGTATAAAAGATACAAGCAAAATGCTTGGAGTATCCATAATGACCTTTTGTGCCGTTGTGGTTTGCAATCTTTTTTTAAACTTCTATATTGATTTAAAAGCAATTAAAGATACGGTCACGGATCCGTTTGCGGTAAGCATGTATGAAGCCCAGGTTATGACTTCAAAAGTAGTGTGTTCTTTGGCCGGAGGTTGCCTGGCACTGGCAACAATCGTTTTGCTTTTTTTCTACATTAAGCATTACATCGATTCTCATTCCAAAGAAATCGGAATTTTAAAAGCTTTGGGATATTCGGATTTAAAGATTTCAAAGAGTTTTTCATTGTTTTCTTTAAGCGTGTTTATAGGTTGCCTTTTGGGATTTGGATTTTCATTTATCCTTATGAAAAACTTTTACGAGCATCAAAACGAAGGGCATTACTGGGAAGATATTAAGATAGGGTATCATCCCGAATTGTTTCTTTTATTAGTAATTGTACCCACGATTCTTTATGCTTTGTTTGCTTGCGTATACAGCCTTTCTAAGCTAAATCGCCCTTGTATTAATCTTTTAAAGGGAATAGTTAAGGTAAAAGAAAAAGAAAGAGATTCAAAGGACAAAAAAGACTTTGTAAGTGAAATGAGGTCATCTGTATTAAAAAGCAAGAAGACTTTGGTTTTCTTTATAGCATTCTCGGCTTATTGCTTTTCATCAATGATACAGATGTCTGCCCATATGGATGAGCTTGCAAGCGACTTTATGGGGATGATGATTCTTTCAATCGGTATAGTGCTTGCGTTTACTACCTTTTATATTTCTGTTTCCAGTGTTTTGTTTTCAAACAATAAAAACATTGCCATGATGAGAGTGTTTGGATACAGTGCGTCGGATTGTAAGAGAGCGGTTTTGGACGGATACAGAGTGGCGGCTTATATAGGCTTCGCGGTAGGCTCGCTATATCAGTACTATTTACTTAAAATCATGGTTGAAATAGTGTTTAAAGACATAGCGGATGTGCCTGAGTATAACTTTGATTTTAAAGTCTTTTTTATTACATTGGCCGTATTTATACTTCTTTATGAAGGCACCATGCTTTTGTACTTAAAGAAAATAAAGAATTTTTCATTAAAAGAAATTATGCTTGAATAACAAAAAGCTCCAAGCGGTTTTGCCGCTTGGA